>Ga0209653_1002106_pt1 | contig 14923 bp, 14 predicted proteins | sample SaaInl6LU_22_DNA_FD_184644 | JGI IMG/M metagenome (GOLD analysis project Ga0209653, IMG submission 184644) | Marine microbial communities from expanding oxygen minimum zones in the Saanich Inlet - ESP_116LU_22_DNA (SPAdes) (version 2) | ecosystem: Environmental > Aquatic > Marine > Intertidal... | reverse complement strand
ATATTTTTAATAAATATAAATATAATATAATATAATATGATTGATATAGATATTAATGATAATGAAATTATTCTAGAAGATCATGTGTATGATTTAAAAGGATTTGCAAAAGTACATCCAGGGGGTAATATAGCAATTAATATTTTTGGAGGAAGAGACGTAACAATACACTATTATATGCTTCATAATCATCAATCTATTCATAAAGAAATATTAGAACCATATAAAATAAGAAAAATAAATAAAATTGAAGAAAATAATAATTCAATATATGATATTAATACTTTAGCATTTCGTGAACTTAAAAAAATAGTTAAAAAGGAAATTAAATATTCTTATGCAACAAATGAATGGTATATTAAAGCTATTGCAATAATGGCTCTTGAAATTTATATAGAATATGATAATATATTAAATGGTTTTAATTATAGTAAAAGTATTTTACATGGAATTATAATGGCTATGATAGGTCTATGTATTCAACACGACGCTAATCATGGTGCTATTTCTAAAACACCTTGGATAAATTATGCATGGGGGCTAACACAAGATTGGATAGGAGGTAGCTCATTATTATGGAAACATCATCATGTATTGTTACATCACGCATATACAAACTTAGAAGGAGATGATCCAGATACAACAGGTTCTTTAATAAGATTACATAAAGATACAAAACCTAAACCATATCATAAAATACAATCAATTTATACTTGGTTTCTTCTACCTTTTCTACCTTTATCATGGCATTTCAAAGAAATATACGACCTTATTTATATGCATCATAGTGGTTTCAAAATATCTTCTATGGCAAGAAAAGAAGCAACTATCGGACTTATATTAAGAGTATTTTTTATAATAAGATTTTATATTATACCTTATTATTATCATAATAATATTCATACAATTTTATGTATGCTTATAACATTAGCAGTTGGTGGATTTTATCTCGGAATAAATTTCATAATTTCTCATAACTTTGAAGGAGTTTCTTATATTAGTTCATCAAATCAAAAAAAAGATTGGGCGTTCCATCAAATAGAGACATCTTCTACAGTAGGCGGTCGTATTCTAGGATTTTTTCACGGGGGATTAAATTATCAGATTGAACATCATTTATTTCCTCGTATATCTCATGTTCATTATCATAAAATTCATAATATTATTAAAAAATGGTGCAAAGAGAATGATGTGCATTATACATATTACAATAATATATTTGATAATATCATATCTTGTTATAAGCAATTAAAAAAAATGGGAACTATAAATACATAGTATTTACAGTATTATTCTTAATATTATTATTTTTACAATATTTATCATAATATTCAATAGATACATTAAAAGGAAACTCGACTTTAATATTATCTATAATAATATATTTCATCATATTTACATGTGATAATACGTTATTAATGGCTCTTTTAAGATTACGAACACCTTCTTCTTTATCAATATCATCTATAATATATTTTAAAACTTCATCATTTATAATAATATCTTCTTTATTTATATTATACTGTTTTAAAATTTCGGGAATAAGATAATCTTTTGCTAAAATTAATTTTTCTTTACTATTATATCCAGGAACATTAATAGTAATCATTCTATCTTTCAATATAGGATTAATAAGATTTACATCATTATAAGTAAATATAATAGTAGCTCTTGATAAATCTAAATCAATTTCTTCAAAATATCTATCAGTATATTTACTATTTTGAACAGGGTCTGTAATATGTATTAAAGTATTAATGATTTCATCACCTTTATAACAAGATGATACTTTGTCCAATTCATCAAATAAAATAACAGGGTTCATTACACGTGTTTTAATAAGAGATTCGCATATTTTACCATAAACAGCTCCTTCATATGTAAAAGAATGCCCTTTTAAAAAAGATGCATCGGATGTTCCTCCTAATGAAATGAAAGCATATGGGAAATTAAGTGTATTGCAAATACCTTCTGTAATTAATTTTGTTTTACCTACACCAGCACTACCTTGAATTCCAATTACATGCCCATGTGCAGTAGGACATGAAATCCATTGAGCAAGAATTCTTATAATTTGTTCTTTTGCTTCTTTGTGACCAAAAATTTTGTCATTCATTTTTTTTATAGAATTATTTAAGAAAGACTGAATATCTAAAATATTGTCTGTATTTTTAATAGGCAAATCATTATAAACTCCTAATGGAATTGTGTTTAAAGAATAAAGCCAATTATTTAATTTAAAATATTCACCTGAATTACATGTCATATTATTTAAAATATTTATTTTTGATATAATAAAATTTTTCATAGTATTTGGAATATTAAGATTTAAAAATTTAAATCTAATAGGAATTTCTTTGTCATTATTAATAAGACTTAAAGAAGTTTCTGTTTTTTCTATTTCTAATTTAACATCATTTGATAAACTGTTAAAATATGCTAAATCTTTTTTATTATATTTATTTGTAAAATTATATTTTTTTTTATTAATAATACTTTTAGGTTTATTTGATTTATGTTTTAATGTTTTTAATAAGAATAAAAATTTGTCATCTTGACTATTATCTTTGACATTATTAATTTCTTCTATTGTTATTAATTCATTTTCATTATTATATTCTTCATATTCACCTTCTTCATTATATTCTTCTATATCTGATTCTGTCGTAGTTTCTTTTGCAATATCACTATCATTTGCTATAAAGTCCGAATCACTAGTGTTTTTATCTTCATCGTCGCTTAACACCATATTACATTATATATTGCATTACTTTTTTATATATATTTTATTCTTTTGGAATAATTTATAGTGTAAAAAAAATATAATATATTTATTATTCTTCATTTAGATTCATGGGACCCCAATAGTATTGAGACGATTTTGTATGAACTAATGAGTTAGTATTTATTAGATAATATGTTAATATTATAATAGTTAATAATACAATTAAAAACATAATTAAATTTGAATCAATATTTTGGTTCATATTATATAACATATATAATGATATTATACATAATGTAGAAAATAATAAAGTATTTATAAATACTTGTTTATTATGATATTCATATTTAAAAACGTCAATATGAGCAGAACCTACTGATTTTTTATGAGCTAATACATCAGAAATATTTCCTTTATCTCTTTTCTCTCTATTCATAATATTAAATAAGTCATTATATAAATCTAATGAATCAACTGATTTAATATGTGTTTTTAATAAATTGATAAAAAGTTTAGATTGATTATTAAAAATAATTAATTGATTTAAAATATATTCATGCTTATTTTCTTTATTAAAATTTCCTAAATCTTCATTTAAACCGAAACCTTCTTCAATTTTATTTTTTCTATTTAATATGTAAAATATTATTATTAATAATAATATTATTCCTCCAAAGATCATAGTAAAGGAACGTTTGATTTTTTCGTCAATATTACTAATTATAACTCCAATAAATACTATTCCTAATACTGCTAAAATTGCATAAATTGCATTTATTTGATTGTTTAAATTATCATCTAAGTTTTTATTATATTCATATTTATGTTTTAAAGAATTTAGTTTAAGAGAATTAGTTTTTATATTATTATTAATATTATATAAAGTATTTTTATTATCATAAAAATCTTTTTTTAATGTTACAAAATTTGATTTTATAAAAATCAAATCATTTAAATCTCTACTAGATTCAGAAGTTGGAACAGTAATATCACTAGGTAATGAAGGAATCATACTATAATTTGTTTGAGTATTAGTATAATATTTTGCTTCAATAGTAATTTTATTTTGAGATAGCCCTTTTATTTTAAAGTATTTATTATTAATTTTATCATATAAGTAATAATATTTTATTAAAAATTTTCTTTGATCTTCATTATTATAAATATTATTTATTGCGTCTTTATCATCAACAGATGATAAATTTAAAAAATCTAATTTTATTTCAATTGTATCTCTATTAATATTAATAGAATCTGAATATTTTATTTTAAAATTAAATATTTTATTATCAAGGTTATCAAATTTATTATTATCAATAAAAAAACCTTTTTGTAAATAATTTATTCTATTAAAAACATGTTCTTTTACTGTTATATATTCTGCAATTAATTCATCTTTATTTTTTTTATTTATACTATTATCATTTGTATAAAGAGTTTGTTTTGTTGATACACCGCTTAATACAGAAGAATTATCATTGTTAGTTAAATTTATACAATTATATGTAGTATAATTTGTAACAGATGATCCTATATCATTAATACCAATATTTGTAGAGGCACATGATAATAACATATAACATTTTACAATATTAAAATAATAGTATAGAGTATAAATTTCAATTTTAATTGCAGAATTAGAAATATTTAAAAGGAAATATATAAGATTTTTAATTATATTACTATTTTGAGTATAATAAGAATCTGAATCTGTAAAATTAGAATACGAAAAACCTTCTTTTACATATGTTTTTACAGCAGGAATTGCTATAATTCCTGCTGATGCAGCTATTCCTGTTCCTTCATCTTTTAATATTAAGTCATTATCACCACTGCCTTCGTATGAATTAATATTTAGAGATAAATAATTACCTTGATTATCCTCTATTATACCTGAATTAATAGAAGAATATTTTAATTTTATTCCAATAATATTTAGTAATCTATCTTTGTAATCACGATTTACATTAATAAAATTTTTATATGCATCAATAATATCAATAATTATACTTACAGCGTTAATATGACTATGTATTTCATTTATACTATTGAATGATGTAGTATCAATATTTGATATAGTTGTTGTAACTCCATCTGCATTTGATTCACTAATGTCAAGGTTAAAACATTTTTTTATAAATTGATTGAATTTATAATTATTATTTTCAGTATCAATATTTGTAATATCTTTCATCATGTCAAAAAAATATGGTTTATCTACACCTCCTGCACTTTTATCATTTTCATCAAATAAATTACTATAATATTCTCTTATTGAATTTTTAATATCTTCAATATTGGCTTGATTACTAACTACCATTATATTATTATATTGATTATCTATAAAATATATTTATATTATTTTTATAAAAATGTTTATATTCTAAATACCGATTCTTAAATACAACATCTATAATAATATGATATTCCGCTATTTTCATTATATCTATCAATCATAACAATATCTCCTTGTTTTAGCCCTAACCATTTGGCTATAGGGTCATTATGTAATATAATAGGCATAGATAGTTTGCTTTTAATCATATATTTAGCCATTATTTCAGCGACTTCAACAGGATTTAATTTAGTATGTTTAGGAACTAGCTCATGTTTTGTAGGATTAAACATTAATTGTTTAAGTTGAAAATATTGAAGCATTCCTCCTAATTTTTGAATAATTTTATCATATTTATTAATTTGAGATAAAACAGGCACAGATATAGTGTCATTATTTAAAATAATTATTATATTTTTTTTATTATTATATTTTTCAATAAAGTTACTAAAATTTTCTTCATATAATTTAATTTCATCAATAATGTTTTTACGAAGTTTTTTAGTTAGTGCAAAAATTATAGTAGTTTCTGATGTTTGAAATTCTATAGGATTTTTGTCATTATAAAATTCATCACGGTTTATCACACTTTCATTTTCTTCAAACATATCTATATTGTCTCCACGGTCTTTTAGCATTTCTTTAAGATTATCAATAACAGTATCTATCTCCATTTTATAATATAATTTTATTTTATTATTATATAATAATCATTTTTTATATTTTTTGCATTTCAGCAAATTTAATAATTTTAGGATCTATATAGCTTTTTTTACAAATTGCCGGTGTATTATGTAATTCATTTGCTACCATTTCAATTGCAGTTTTAATAGGATTTTTAGAATTTTTAACTTCTTTTTCATTAATAAATTTTAAGAATAAATAATTTGCATTTAAAGTTCTTAAAACTTTTGATGTAATATCTTTATCAATATCATTTAAATACTTATTGACATCACTTGATTTAATAGAATATCTTTTATTATCGTCTATATTAATATATGAAAATACATTAGATTTATTAGCTTTTTTACCAAGACTATTATATTTTGCTTTTAAATAATTATGTATTTTAACATTTTTACATGTTGATTCATTTATAACACCTTTTTTACCTATAAAATTTATATTTATTGTGCTATTATTAAATGATATATGATGAAATTTTATAGTTGTAAGACCATAAGATTTATTTTCATCTTCATACTTCTTATTTCCTATACGAAATCCGCATTCTAAAATAAGCATTATAATCATCGCTATTTCACGTTTTTTTAAATCAGATGAATTAATATCTTTGTTAAGAATATTTTTAATTTTTGGAAAAATCTTAGCTATTTTGACGATATTATCATATTTTTTATTAGCCTGTTTTTTGATATATTCTTCTGAATAAATAACCTGTTTTCTTCCTTTGCTATCAAATCCATAAGCTATTATTTTTTTTCCACATAATATTACAACATTATTATATGCTGGTGGGATTTTCAAATTTTTAATAAATTCAAGAGTTTTTTTATCTGTAATTTTTTTACCAGATTGAACATATTTAAAACCTATTTTATAGTTTCCAAGTCTTTTAATTTCTTTCATATATTCTTTCTAATATAGAAAGCTATTAATTATGTTTAATATAATTTATAAAAAAATAAGAATTTTATTCATAATAATTTAAGCTGCTCCTGCAGCTGCAGCTGCTTTTTCCTGGGCAGCTTTTAGAAGTTTGCTAGCAGAGGGAGGGAAATGATGTGAGATAAGTCTTTGGAGGATAAAGAAATTGACTTCTTCGCCATCTTTTACGTTAAGGATTTTTTTAAGTTTAGCATCTGGAACAATAAAACGACGATTTTTTGGGTCATTAAGATTATGTTCTTTTACATAAGCGTTGATAAATCTTGTGATATCAGTACGTGATTTAAGAGTTCCGTGTTCTACACCAATAAAGTCACAAAGTTCATTTGAAATGGTATTGGGTTTAGCAAAACCAGAAGGGGAGTTTCTAGCATTTTGACGTTTATTTTGAACTTTTTCAATAATTTTCTGTTGCTTTTCATATTCTTTTGCTAGAAGTTTTACAATAGTCTGGACTTCTTTAAGGCTTGTCGCAAGAGATGTAATTTTATCTACAAGGTTAGTGATAAGGTTATCTTCTTGTTTAACCTCATCAGATTCTACAACAGGTGCAGGTGCTACAACGGTAGTCACAACAGGAACATTAGCAGATTTAGCAGCAGTTTTTTTTGCGGTCACGGGAGCAGCGGGAGCAACAGGAGCAACAGGAGCAGCAGGAGCAGCTGGAGCAGCAGCTACGGGGGTAGTTGAAACAGGTGTTGATTTTTTAACAGGAGCCATGATATTACGATGAATTTACTTTATGATATTACATATAAGATAATCCTTATATAGTTTTTAATATTCTTATCATATTGTTCTTAGAATCTTTATCTAACGTATCCCATTCTTTCTGTATAATGTTTTTCAAATAAATATTAATAATTAAATCACCGTTATTTAAACCATAGTGTTTTTTTATTATTTTATCATTTTCAAAAGCAGGGATATTAACTTTTATTATAGATCCATCTATAAATTCCAATTTTTTTATACAACCTGTTAAGTATTCTAATAATGATATTTCAATAGTAGTTATTAAATCAATAGATCCATCATCACAAATTATATGATTATATCTTTTTAATATTTTATTTTTAGTATTTTTTTTTATTTTTAAAGCTATTATTATTTCATGCTCTATACCATCTTCATCTATATAATTTTTAATAATTGTTGGAAATGATGTATTACTATTTAAACAACCACAATAAATATCAATTATAACAGGTTCTTTAAGATTTTTAAGAATTAATTCTAGTTTTTTCTTTTTATCTGAATATATATCATTAATATTAACAGGTAATTCTATATTATGTTTTATTATATTATTAGAAGGTCTATAATATGATTTTGGTTTAATATTTTTTTTTAAAAATAAAGAAGCCAAATCTGTCATAGTACTAAAAATAGAATTTTTTATATTATCTTCTGTATATCTTTCTTCAAATTGTTTATTAATATTTGTAAATTCTGAAAAATCTTTAAACATATTAAAATATACTGACATATCTATATCATCGCTAAAATCTTCAAAATTACTAAAAATTCCATTATCAATATTATTTGAATTTTCTAAATATTTTAATAAATAATTATATGATATTGTTGCATCTTTAAATTTATCTATCTTTTCTTTTTTTTCATTTTCATCTTTTATATTATTTAATTTATCAGGATGACATGATAAAGCTATTTTTTTATAATATTTTTTTACATTTTCTTTATTGAATTCATCTTCATTAATATTAAAATCTAGTATATTTAAATGTTTATTTAGTAATATGTTCATTATTATAGTTTATATTACAATATAAAGTTATATTTTATATATAAATTTAATATGGTGGATAATTGTAATTGGTATAAATTTAAAAAAAATTTTAATAATATAATTGATGAAAACCCTTATTATTTAAATATTATAAATAATATAATAATAACAGAAACAAATATTTTACTTTATTTTGTTAATGGATTTCCGAATGATTTATTTATTGATGAAATTATAAAAAGAAGATTTTGTATTACAGATACAATATATAGAAATAAACACATATGGTCTAAAAATGTTCCATATAATGAAAATCAATATTTTTTTGAAATTGATATTGCTAATCCAGATATGCCAAAAGATTTTTCTTTTTTATCTGAATTTTTTTTAAATATAATTAAAACAAAAAATATTTTTAATAAAAAGTATTTTATAATAATAAAAAACATAGATATATTAAAAGATTATTTCTTTGAACTTCGTATTATTTTAGAAAAATATTCAAATAATGTAATATTTTTATGTACTACTAATAAAATTTCTAAAATTGAATCTGCAATTAATAGTCGTTTCAGGCACTATAGAATTCCTCTTTTCAATATTAATCAGATAGAAAATATTTTTAATAAGTATTTGACAAAATATAAAAATAAAAATTTATCAAGAGATATTATAAAATTGATTTTTTTATCAGATGTAGAATCAAATGAACCTCTTTTAATATCTGAGAGTTTTTGCAATTATAATTATCCACCAATTTATGATTTTTTAAAATCATATAATGATAAGAAAGTTGATTTAAAAGAAATAAGATTATTATCATATAAATGTTGTCAATTTAATATATCTATAAAAGAATTATTAATTGATATTTTAACATATATTAAAACAAATAATATTAAAAATAAAAAAAAATTTAGAAGTAATGCTATTTTAATAGCGGCAGAAATAGATCATTCATTATCAAAAACAAATAAAGGACGCGAACCTATATATATAGAATCTTTCTTATGTAGAGTATTATTATAAATTTAATCAACATTTTCATCAATATTTTTTTTATTTCTATCACCAATCATGAAAATATATCTTTCCAATATATGAATATTTTCTTTATCAAAATTAAAATATTCATATATTTTTTCCATATTAATATATTTATCACATTCGTAATATTTATCATTTATTATAGATATATAGATTTTATCAATTAATGCTAAATAATTATTTATCATTTCATTATAAATTAATTCACCACCAATTATAAAAATAGTTTCAATATCTTCTCTTTCTTTTGCACATTTAATAGCATCTAATATATTATTAATAATAATAACACTACTTGTTTTATTTCCAATACTACCATATAAACTAGATGATACAATTATATTTAATCTATTAGGTAAAGGTTTTTTAGGCAGCGAAGCCCAAGTGTTTCTACCCATAATTATGCAATTTTTTTTTGATTTATCTTGTGTTTCTGATGTTATTTTTTTAAAATTATTAAGTTCTTCAGGAACATTCCAAGGAATTCCGTTATTTTTTCCAATTCCATAATCTGTCGTTGATGCAACAATTAAAGCTATTTGTTTCATTTATTTATAATATATGTTATTTATTTATATAATCTTTTTGAACTAGAACTATTATAATTATCTTTAATTTCTGTAACATTTCGTGATTTATAAAGATATTCAATAATTCTATTATAAAATGTTTGTGATACTATATTAGTTTGTTGCAATTTATCATTATCGTATACAATAGTTCTATTATAAATTTCAACATAACTCCCATTATTAAGAAACATTAGATTGTTTTTATTATTATATGTAGTATAAATACTTACTACAATTTCATAATTTATATTATTAGCAATATATGATACTTTAGTTTTATTAGGGATAATTGGAACAATTTCTGTAATATGTTGACAATCACCAAAATTATTACTATCACACATTTTAATAATTTTATTTGAACGCAATTTAATATTATTATGAATAAATCCAGTTGTTGTAACTACACAGTTAATAATAATAGCTAAAAGTCCAATATAATTCATAATAAATACAATAATTAATATATATTATATTATCATAATCTTATATGTCAATTTTTAATTCTTTATAGGCATTATTCATTATGTCATAAACTCTATTTTTATATTCTTCTACTGTTTCTTTATCATCATATTCTATAAGATCAAGAACTTTGACTTTTACTTTATAATCTTTAATTAAAAATAATTTTAAATACGAATGCATTACGCTTTCTCCTCTATCTGCATTATGATTTAAAGAATCATCTTGAAATTTTAATAAAACAGGTACAATAGGATATTTACCTATAAAAGCACTATTTCCATTAAATTCTGTAATATTATCAGGATTGATAGGTGTATTTCCAGAACCAGGTGCTATAAATAGCATATTTCCACCAGCTTTTCTATTTTCAATATAATTAAGTATTTTCTTAGTAGTTTTTCCTTTCTCTATAAAAATATTTTCAAGTTTATTATTAACATATTCACTATATCCTGGTAAGCTTTGAATTTTTAAAAGAACTACAGAAGTTTTATCAAAAATACCAGGCATTATAAAACCATCTGCCATAGTAGAATGATTGAAAACAGCTAAAATTTTTCTATCACTATAAAGATATTGATTATATTTAATAAGGTCTTCATCATCTATTATAATATCCATAGAAAATCCCCATATCATTAATTTTCCAAATAATTTACGATATTGATTTATTTTAACTATATCTTCTGTATTTTTAATACATGTAAATATTATATACATTATTATAAATACTAAAAAAACTCTAAAAGGAAATGTAATATAATGTAAAAATAACCAAAAAAAATCCAGTATATTCATTTTATATAATATGAATTTACAATTCTTTATATACTGTATTCATAATAGAATAAACACGGTCTTTATATTCTTCGATGGATTCTCCATTATGATATTCAATAAGATCAAGAACTTTTATTTTCACTTTGTAATCTTTTATCAGTAATGTTTTGAGAAAAGAACTTATATAATCTTCGCCTCTATCTGCATTATGATTTAAAGAATTATCTTCATATTTGACTAAAACAGGTAATATAGGATATTTACCAATAAAAGCACTTTTACTTGTAAATTCTGTAATATTATCTGGAATTCTAGGTGTATTACCAGAACCAGGAGCTATAAATAACATATTACCTCCTGCTTTCCTGTTATTAACAAAATCAATTATTTTTTGAGTTGTTTTGCCTTTTTCTATCATTATATTTTTTACTTTTTTATTTATTTCATTATCTTGTCCTGGAACAATATTATTTAAGATAACAGCAGATGTTTTATCAAAAATACCCGGCATTATAATGGCATCTGAAATACTTGAATGATTGAAAACAACTATCATCTTTCTATCACTATAAAGATGTTTGTTATATTTTATGAGGTCTTCGTCTTTTATTATAATATCCATAGAAAACGACCATATAATAAATTTACCAAATAGCTTAGCATATTGGTTTATTTTTACTTCGTCTTCTGTATTTCTTATATAATAAAATAATATAGTAACAATTAAATAAATTAAAAATAATCTAAAAGGAAATGAAATATAATGTAAATAAAGATAAAGTATTTCTAAAATATTCATTTATTAAATCGTTAATATAATTCTATAATATATATTAACGCTTTAATATTTTCTTCTAATATATGCCTTAAAAATTATATAACATAATACAAGTCCAGCAATAATATTAGGGGGTTTTTTTAGACAATTAGGTGTTTTCATTTCTAATTCTAGGATACATTTTTTTGTATTTATACGAAAGTCCTTTAATAATAATATAAGCTCCTACAAAACCTACAAAGAATTTAATATATTTAATCATTTTTATCTATTTTTAAATATAGAATTTAATTTATTCAAAATAAATTTACAAGTCTTATTATATATAATTGAATATATTTATAATAAGACCACGAAGAGTACATAATTTAAAAATTTATAAATAATATTAAATTTTTTAAAAAAATATGAAAAAATAAAATTATGTACTATTTGTTCTCTTAACAAAATTTTCATAGTTTTTAAGTATTATCTTGTTGTGCCAAACAAAGCATAATATTACCAAGAGATGCTATATTATATCTTAAAATTATAGGGTAAGAATTTTTAAGATATATTTCAACAATATTAGAAAGATTTGTACATTTAGTAAAAATAGACAGATATTTAAGACTAAATACGCCTTGAATAATTTCATGAGTGTCTGTATCTGCTATACTTTCTTGTCCATTTTCACCACTCTTTTTAATACTAATATTTTGTGATTTTTCTGTTCCCATAATAGTTTCCTGTTCACAAAAATCTGATTTACAACTTAATATAAGCTTGTCACCAATATTACGGAATTCAATAAATTCTGCTAAATTATGCATGTCTCTTATAATTTTTTGTAAATATGATGAAGGCATACTTATAATAGTATGAAAATCGACAGGTGGTATTTCAATATTTAATACATCAATATCAAGCATGGATAATTTATAATTAGTTTTAAAGTTTTTCTCATTATTATCAATAGTAATACCTAATGAATTAGGATCATCTTTTAATACATATAATGATAGAATGTCATTATTTGTAATAGTTTTAATAAGTGTATGAAGACGAAGCATATTTATACCTGCGTAAATTTTTTTCTCACAATAAAAATGTTCAAATTTATCAGCGTCTAGTTTTAAATGGATTAAAACAATATGTGTATTATCCATAGCTACAATTTTAATACCAGTTTCATCTATTTCTAAATTAACATCCATTAAAATTTCTTTTAAGGCATCTACTACCTGTTTAAAAGTAGATGCTTGAACAGTTTTAATATTAAGTAAATAAGCACTATTATCCATTAATTATTAATTTTATATTATTATTAATTTAATAACCTTTCCTTAAATATATTTATTTTTTCTTTTTAAATATTTTTTGAGAAAATTAGATACCTTTTTATTAGTAACTACCTTTTCTTTGTCAATATCAGTTTTATTAGTAGGAACTATGTCTTCTTTACCGGTAGCTATTTATTTACCAGTAACTGTTTCTTTACCAGTAACTGTTTCTTTACCAGTAACTACTTCTTTACCAGTAACTGTTTCTTTACCAGTAACTGTTTCTTTACCAGTAACTACTTCTTTACCAGTAACTACTTCTTTACCAGTAACTGTTTCTTTATCTGTAACTACTTCTTTACCAGTAACTGTTTCTTTATCTGTAACTACTTCTTTATCTGTAATAGCAAGATCTTCATTTGAATTATTTTCTTCTTTTTTTTTGGAAAATTTTTTAATAATATTAATAATAATATCTTTTATATCTTTAAAATTATTATCACTATCTCTTGTTTCTGTATTATCTTTGTAATCGTTGCTATATATAATATATAAAATTATAGCAAAGAAAAATACATTTGTAATAAATACTATAAATAAATATAATCCTAAATTTGTTACACTATCTGATAATTCTAAATCATCATCAATATGTTTTAAAATAAATATAAGCTCATTCTTTTTCTTATCAAGTTTTTCATATTTTATATTTTCAAATTCGTATTCAAAATTATATTCATAATCTAATTCATTTTTTGTTTGACTTTCATTTATTTTCAAAGGCAAAAAATCTCTTAATGAAATTGTTTCAACGTATTTCTGATCACCATTATTACTATTTTTAGTTATTATAAAATCATTTAATTTAGTAATTGTATTTATATCTTGAGGATTTTTATATATTATATATTTATAAAATCCTAATAATAAATATTTTGACATTTTAATATTTTCATTTGCAGTTTTTTCAATATTTGACGATATTATATTTTTCTCATATTCTTTACTTATTCTAAAGCTACCATCATCTTTTATAACATAAATACTTTTAAGTAATATAAAGAAAGTATTATCTACTAAATTTATTTTATTAGCTTCATCTAATATAAAAAGGTCTAATGTAAATATATTTTTATAATTATCATATATATTTACATATACATTATCTATAAAAAATTTTTTATATATTAGACAATAAATAAATACTGCAAATAATATAATATATGACATATAAATTGATATAGAATTTTTAGTAGATTTCATATAATCTTTCATATTATTTGAACCTTTTGTTTCAAAATTTGATATTCTTAAAAACATCCCTAATATAAAATTTATACTCATACCAAAAAATAAAATTGCATTAATAAAAATAGCAATTTTAAATATGAAATTATATAAATTATATTCAAGTAAAATATTAAAATCTTTTTCATACATATATTTATCATTTTGTGCCATCGTATTAATTAAACTAGAAAATGAATAATTTTTAGAGTCACGTGCAGTATCATATTTAGTTTCTGATGCATCAGGTGGTTTCCCAGTCATAATTAAAGATGAAATAAATG
>Ga0209653_1002105_pt1 | contig 14930 bp, 7 predicted proteins | sample SaaInl6LU_22_DNA_FD_184644 | JGI IMG/M metagenome (GOLD analysis project Ga0209653, IMG submission 184644) | Marine microbial communities from expanding oxygen minimum zones in the Saanich Inlet - ESP_116LU_22_DNA (SPAdes) (version 2) | ecosystem: Environmental > Aquatic > Marine > Intertidal... | reverse complement strand
TACAACTTCACGTTGCGCCTCATTTGCTGGAACCCAAGGACCACCAGTCATAGACCAACCAGGACAATTTTGCATGGTAAATTTTAATCCTAAACGTTGGCATTCATCAGCTGCAAAACGAATCATTTCTTCCCATTCTGGGGATAAAATCTTAATTGGTTTTACATTAGGAAAAGCACGACCTGCTTTGTTAAACAAATGAATACCTTGTAAACCTGCATCTTTAATAGCTTGTAAATCTCGCTTTAACCCTTCTTTACTAATATTATTTCCATTTAAATGGAACCAAGTTTCTGGATGGTATTCTTTTGATGGAGATTTGAAGTTTTGTGATAACTCTTCTATTGAAGGTGATTTGTCTTCTTCTGAAAACTCTTTGTTAACTGCATTACAGCTTATCAAAAAATAAATTGCTGAGTAAAAAACTATTTTATTGAACTTCATTTTGTTTAATTTAAAACTGATTCTAGATTATTATTTTTAATCTGGATAATATTCCCATTTCCCAACTCTGTGATAATAGAAATGAGTAGTTCCTTTAGTTCCAACATAATAGTGTAACCGAAAACCTTTTGCACCTGTATTATAGGAAATATTATCTATCAAATTATGATTTTTAAATTCGTAATCAGAAATGTTCTGAGGAAATTCTCCATTATTTTTTTGGTAACCATAAAGATATTTGACGATTAGTGACGATTCTTTTTTTAAATCAATCCATTTTATAAATAAAAAACTCTGATAGGGAATTAATAAGAACCCAATTGCTAATCCTAATATGAGAGCAATTCTCTTCATTTTAAAAAGATATAATAAAAACGGAAAGATATTTAAAGAGAAAATTAAAACACAAAAAAACTGTTTAACCTCTCCTAAAGTATAGTATGCATAGTAGCAAGCCACTATTTCTAAAGCTACAAGAGCTAATACAAATAGTTTTCGATTAAACTTCGTTTTATTTTCTAATTCCGATTTTATCACTCTTTAATAAATTTTACATAAACTGGTTTATCCACATTTAATTTGACAAAATAAACACCTTTCGCAATTGAATTCACATCGAGATTTAGGTTTCCATTCGTTACTTTTTCAACGCTTGATTTTATCAATTTTCCTTGAAGATAGTATACTTGTATGTTTAACTTCTCAAAAGAATTAGATACTTTAATAGTTAAAATTCCTTTTGTTGGATTTGGATACATAAAAACTTCATTCTGAAATTCTAAATCATCAACAGACAAAGCATAGCCTAATGTATATTTTGAAAATGCTTTACCCTCTGCATCTGCATTGATAGTATTGTCTAAAAAAGTAAGTTGACTTCCTTTTCCTATATACAAAGAAACCTCTGTTGTATTTGCTTTAACGATGTTCCTCACAATGGCGAATCTTCCTGTAAAAGCAATTTTTAAATCTGGTAAATTTAGAGCAACATCATCATTAGACAAAACATAATCTATAATTTTTTGCCCATTAACTTGAGAAATCACTTTTACACCTACAACTTTATCATCAACAATAATATTTTCGGTTGATTTTACAGTTGAAGTTTCATTTGCTGAGGGTTCATAAATTGCAATAAAAGGTTTATCCCAAGCTTCACCATATTTACGCATCACAAAAACTTGAGTATCTTTTTCTGAATATCCATTGCTAACTTCTTGCGTTGGTGGTGCTAAAGCTGAACTGTATTCTTTATCAATTCCACCAGGAATACTTACGTGCAAAAAATCGTTTGTTGCTTGCAAATCAAATCTAGCCGTAATTGAATTGCTTGTTAATGCAGATGTTTTTGTATTAGAAAACCATCTCCATCCTGGTTGTTTTCTATCATCACCTACATCATTTTGGTATCTATTTGGAGTATCTGTTAAACTTAAAAGATTGCCTTCTGTTTTAATTTGCATATCATCTCCTAAACCATGAAACAAGTAATCATGATAATTATTGACTACATTCGATTTTGACCTAAAAATATCGACATAATAACCAGAAGTACTACTTGTTCTAATAATACTATTGGTGCGTTGCTGATCTACATTATTTTGATTATCATCTAAAAATTGTGTTGAAAAACTAAAATTTGCAGCAATTGGGTTTGCATACGGTTTTGGCTCTGAAGCCTTTAATACAATTGGATCTACAATATTTTGCCAAGTACTATTCCCATTTGTTTTAGGACCTCTACCAGAGGTACCATTTACAATTATTGTATTATGTGCTGCATAAGAAACTGCATATTGCTCATGTAATTCTGAACCATATCCGCTTGCTGAACCACCAAAATCTGGCCCAATAACATAGCCTGCACCATACAATTCCATATCTAATCCTGAAGCGTGTGCATGTACATATGTACCACCTCCTGTATAATACATTAAACCATTTTGTTTATCATCTACTCCAGAATAATTGCGTTGCATAACAACGCCAGCATGCGATGCTTTAACGGTTCCATATTTTGGCTCACCATCTGCGCTAATAGAATTATCAATATTTACCCCCCAAAGTAATTGTAATGGACTGTTCCATTCTAAACGTTGATTTTCTATAACTGGATTATAACCTCCATCTTCGGCGTAGATTTTTTTTAAGGTTGATGATGCTCTTTCTTTCAGATCAGTATAGCCCTTTTTATCTGCAATTTTTAGAACACTTCTAAAAATATGTGCGTGGTCAGTAAAACTTCTGCCTATATCTCCATAAGCCATTGTTTCTCCATTTGGATATAAGAAGTTTTCATAAATAAAAATACTTTCTAAGATGTCTTTATTATTCTCAACGATTTTTAATTCAGGCTGATAATCATCTATAATATTCATCATTTGAATAAAAAGTGCATGGGTAAACTTACCATAACCTGCAGATTCTGGCCATAAGCGATCAACATCACTAAACCTATCTAACATCCAATTTACTCCTGGTTGGTTGCTATTGGCTGCACCATTCATCAATAGATTAAAATAAGCTTCTCTCTTTGCATCATCTTCCATACACATTACACTATACAAAGCACCTGGAAGTTCTAGCACTGGATGATTAGACCCATTTCCACCTATTTCTATAACATTATCTGCCATTACTTCAAAGGCTTTTTGAGAGGTTTCAAAATTAAAAGGAACTTGACTATTACTTGTTAAATCATAGACTGTTTTTCCTGTAGATGAAATAAAAGGTTGCACAAAATCGTAAATCATTGCTACTCTTGTAAAGAGCTCTCTTGGCGGAATTAAATGATTAAAACTGCCTGTATAAAATTGAAAATCTATATTCTGAACGCTTAATAGTTTTACATATTGATGCAAAATATCTGAAGCAATTTGTGCATATTTTTCATCTTCTGTTAAATAATACAACATTGCACATTCTACACCAATATTTAATCGTGTTCTATGTGTAGTTCTATCTCCAGGTATTTGTGGTATTTCTGATATTTCTAAACTCGGATTACTTGCGTGATTTAAAAATCTTGAAGCCTGATTTTGTTTTAATTGATTGAATAAACTGCTTGCCCAAGTATGATTAGAAATATTATCTAAAATACCTTGTCTGTCTGCTGGAGAAACCCAAATATGGGGATGTGTTAAAGATTGCGTTCCTGTTCCGTTTCCATTACTTGTTGAATTATTTAATAAATCTGTGAATTCAATATTATCAAAAGAAAAAGTTCCAGTACCTGAACGTGAAGTCGCCTGAATTTTAAATCCTGAAATATCGGCTTTAGGAAAAGCTGTGTTTCTTAATGAAAAATCATTAATAACACTTGTATTACCAACCCATAAATCCATTTTTCCATTAGCAACAGCTTCTGAATTTCCATTTGGTGCAGTATAACTTTGGTCACTACCAGAATTATTTACAATAAAGGTAATTTCTTGCTTACCTGTATAATAACTTGAACTTGGTGCACCTCCAATATTATCTATAGTAGTTACTTTAAATTCATTGGTTCCATTTTTACCAACAATACCAAAACGACTTGCGTAGGTAGAATTTGTTCCAAATGAGGAACTGGAAAAACTATTCCCGATAAAAATGCTAAAAGTTGGATTTTGAGTACCTGATTGATAATTACTTAACTCAAAATCAAATTTGAATTGTACCAAAGTTGGATTTTCTGTTAGATTAAAATTTCTAAACGCATATATGGTAGCTGCCTCAGTTCTTTCAAATTGCAGAGCTCCATTATTGATGCTTGTTACTAAATTCGTTTTACTTTCAGTTAGTCCATTAAAATCACCAATATCTGGCACAGTACTAATGTAATCTGAAACTACTGTTGAAACACTAAAATCTTGAGTGAATAATTGTGCTTTTATGGAGCTTGAAAAAGCTAAAACTAAAATCGTAAAAAGTAGTTTTTTCATATTTTTTTCAGGATTAGATAAATCATACTTTTTATTCTATCATTAATTTAGATGAATAAACATTTTGATTACCATCTGTTACGTTAACAAGGTATAATCCTTTGGAAAAACCATTTATATTTATTTCAAACGTAGATTCTTCAAGAGTGTTATTATAAACTACTTTTCCTAAATAATTATAAATTTTAATAGCTACTTTGCCAAGGTTGTTTAACTTTAATGTAAAGTTTTCTCTTGCAGGGTTAGGAAAGATAGCTATTGATGATTTGTTTAATTTTTCTTGTGTAATACTAAGCGTTTGACTTGTAGGAATGGCTTTCCATTTACTTCTTTCATCTGTTTCTGGTACAGAACTTGTATTAACAGCACCATCACTATTATGATATAAAAAACGACCACCTGTACCTGCCTCGAACCTAAACGTATCATCTGATTCATTATAATAAACTTGCCAAATTTTGTCTGTATCGTTAGCTGGAGAAGCTTTACCTGTACTTACTACGAAAAAAGGTTTATTGCCACCATCAAAACCTGAACCTGTTGCCCTAAGTATTCCAAAACTTTCGCTGTCTATATTATAAAATCCTCCTGTTTTTACAAAAGTCCAGTGTGTATTTGTTTCCTTTCCTGAATCTCCCATAGTAACAGGTATTGCACTGTTTCCTGCATCTGTTAAGAATTTTCCTGTAGCTACATTTCTTAATCTGTAAGTATCTAAAGTTAAATCAGATTTATCTATTTCTTTAACATCAATCGTAATTTCTGAAGTACTTATGCTTTCTCCATTGGTTTTGTATGCCACTGCTTTTAATTTGTATGTTTCATTTGCATCTGGAGTCCAATCGAATAGGTATGGTTTGGAAGTATCTTCTTGTAATACGACATTGTTTATCAAAAATTCAACTTTGGTTATTTCACCTTCATCTGCAGTTGCAGTTGCGTACAATTGTATTTCTTCTCCTTCCCAAAATGACTGATTATCTGTTGGAGTAACTAAATTTATAGCAAAAGGTTGAGGGCCTGTTACAACATTTAAATCTATAATTTGTAAATATGTTGGTTGCGTATCATCTTTATCTGTAGTGTTGTTTTCTAACAAATAATAATACAGTTTCCCGTCTGAAATATAGACCTGTCCTTTTCTAAAACGTTTACCAGAAGTCTGTTCATATACTCTTGTAAAAAGATTAGTACCTCCAAGTGCTTCTTCTACAAAGGGTCTTCCTGAAGAGTTTAGACCTATAAGATAAACTTTATCTCCTGCAGCATATATTGCTTCAGCACCAGAAAAATCTGTTGAGGTAATAAAATCATTAGCTCCAGCTGGTTTATACGTGTGTACCTGTTTCGTTACGTTATTTTCATTATCCTTTACTCTACCTATAAAGTGTATATCTTCATTATCTGTAACAGTCCAATCAAAACCTTGTACCATGTAAACTTGATTAACAGCTGTAGTTTCTACTAAATCTCCAGGTTCTGAAATTTTAATTAAATCTGATTTGGCAAGAGGTCTTGTAAAACCAGTACCTTCATGATCTTTCCATTGTGTTAATCCGCTTGGATCATCAGAATATGCATAATAAAATCCGTTTTGATATTGGTATTTATCATTTTTTACATTTGCTCTTTGTTGAAAACCAATTCTTATTTTTCCATTGAAGTATTTTATATCTCCGTATAAACCCCAATTATAAGGGCTACCAAAATTAGAGGCACTTGTTCTATTAAAATCTGTATAGCCTTCCCAGTCATTTCCATCATATTTGGCGAATAAAAACTTACCATTTTCTGAAAAACCAAATCTATTTTTCATAAACAAATCACCTTCGTCATTGGTAAAAAATGCTGGATATGTTAACAATTTAGTGGTATTATCATCTGTAATGCCAGGAAACCTTAAATGTTTGTAATTCTGATTTGGAGATTGCACAAATAAATCAATAGTAAACTCATCATCTGGAACTGTTGCCGCATTTGGTGTCGTGTAAGAATATCTTAAATAGTCATTTGCAAATGCTGCAATTCTACCATTTCTATGCATATCGTAAACCATGTGGATTGTTCCATTTTTTGGAGAAATACCTACTGCAATAGTGTTGTGTGTTTCACCTATCCACCATTTTCCATTATAACCAGTATGTTGGTGAGGGAATTCTATTGTTTTTTGCACCCCAGTTTTTTGGTTGTATCGAGTCAACATTACATGACGATCTTCTTTTCCACCTCTATACCAAGTTAAAAAAACAAAATCTCCAAAAACTTTTATACAATCTCCATGAGGTGTTAGTGCCGTTCCATAAACATAATCGTAACCTGTTGATGAATTTGTTGTTGTGTTTAATGGTACTCTATCACCATCAAAATACATGGCTAAATCTGTAATTTTAATTTCTTTTTCTAGAGTTACCTGTGAATATATTGTGGCAGATAATAGAAATATTAGTATTAAAGTTATATTCTTCAACCTATGAGTTTTCATTATTTTAACTTTTCTATTTGTTATGTTATAAAATTGACACTTTATTTATTAATTTGTATCCGGAGGTATCCTGACAAAAAAACCTCATATTACATGAATATGAGGTTTATAAAATCTTTTCAAAAAGTTAATTATTTAACAGTTAAGGTCGCTTTTTGCAAATCACTTTCTTGTGACGAAGCCCCAACAGAAATTGTAAACGTTCCTGGTTCTACAACTTTTTTCATATCTTGATTCAACACATTAAGTTCATCAAAACCTAAAGTAAAAGTTACTGTTTTAGTTTCTCCTGGTTTTAGCGAAATACGTTCAAAACCTTTCAACATTTTATTGTAACGTCCAACTGAAGCATAATCATCTCTTACATACATTTGCACAACTTCATCACCAGCTCTTTTTCCTGTATTGGTAACATCTACAGAAACTGTTGTACTTTCATCAGTATTAATTATTGCATCTTTAAAAGTTGGTTTACTGTATGTAAATGTTGTGTAACTTAATCCATATCCAAAAGGAAATAATGGAGATTTATCTGCATCTCTAAATTGTCCTTTTCCAGATCCAATAAAATCTGGCCTTTGTAAATAGGTTACAGGAACTTGACCAACAGATCTAGGAAAGGAAACGGTTAATTTTCCTCCTGGATTTACATCCCCAAAAATAGCATCTGCAATAGCATCTCCAGAACGCATCCCTAAATACCAAGTTTCTAAAATTGAAGGAATATTTTCTGCAACATAGTTGATGGATAATGGTCTACCATTAATTAAAACAGCAACAACAGGTTTGCCTGTTTTATGGATTGCTTTTACCAATTCTTTTTGCACACCATATAAATCCAAATCAGCTCTATCTGCACCTTCGCCACCAGTTTTTCTAGAACCTCCAATTACCAAAATAACTGCATCAGATTTTTTGGCAGCTGCAATTGCTTTTGGAAAACCTGCTTTAGAATTGCTTAATAAATCGCAACCTTTTGCATAATTGATTTTTACTTTATCACCAACTTTTGCTTTTATTCCATCTAAAGCAGACACATAAAATGGAGGCAAACCACAATAACCACCTAATAAAGAATAGGTTCCTTTTTTAGGCCTTTCTTCATGCGCATTAGGCCCAATTACGGCTAACGATTTTATGTTAGACATGTCTAAAGGCAAAACATTATTATCATTTTTTAACAAAATGATTGCTTTTTTTGCCATTTCATAAGAAAACTCTTGATGTTCTTTTCTTCCAGCATTTACAGTTTTCTTGTCAATCTTTTTTGGTTCTGCATCAAATAAACCCAATTGGTATTTTGCTTTTAAAATACGAGATGTTGCTTTGTCAATGTATTTCTCTAATTGAGGATTCTTAGTTATGGTATCTTTTAACACTTTGGTATTATATGCTGCAAGCTTCTCATTCTTTCCAATTACTAAGTCCATATCAACACCCGCTTTTAAGCCTAAAATGGCTGACTCAGTTCTGGTTTCTGCAATAAAGTGCATGGTTCCTAATCGAGCAATATCATTATTATCAGAAACAATAAAACCATCAAAACCTAGCTCATCTCTTAAAATATCTTTAAGTAACCAAGTGTTCATGTGGTTTGGAACTCCATTATAATCTTGATGCCCTGGCATAACAGCACCTACTTTTGCTTCTTTAATAGCAGCCTCAAAAGGTGGTAAATAAACTTCTCGTAATCGACGTTCTGACATATCACTAAAACCTCCATTGATACCTCTTCTGTTTTCAGGATAACCAATAAAATGCTTTGCAGTAGCAATCACATGGTTTTCATCAAATCGTTCATCACCCATTCCTTGTAAACCTTGTATAAATGCAACACCCATTCTAGACACCAAATAAGGGTCTTCTCCATAAGATTCTTCTACTCTACCATATCTTGGATCACCAGAAATAACATCTAAATTAGGCGAATACGTATGTGTTACCCCTAAAGCTCTTGCTTCTAAAGCAGTTTGGGAAGCCATTTTTTTAACTAATTCAGGTTGCCAAGTAGAAGCTGCAGCAATGGCTTGAGGATACACAGTTGTATTACCATAATAATCTAGTACTAGCCAAACTCCATGAAGCGCTTCTGCATACTTCATATATGGAATTCCTAATCTTTTATTTGCAGGAGCATCCTGCGTCATTTCTGCAATTTTTTCTTCTAAAGTCATTTGACTTAATAAATCTTGAACTTTAGCTTCAATTTCTGCATCTTTTTTAGACATATTGCCTTCTTTTTGTTGACAACTAATCGAGATAAATAATGTTAAGATTGATGTAAATAGTATTTTTTTCATAAAACTATGTTTTGGTTTTAAAGCTTGATAAATTTATTAACATTGTTTCTTAAAAGCATCCTGTACTCACCGTTTTTTTAATTTTTTTAAGAAAAATTTCAGGATAGCACAGGGCACTTCATTAAAACAAAGCTTGTACTTTTATAAGAATTAATTATTTTTTTTATAAAATGAAACATTTTCTATTGAAACTTGTTGCTTGCGCTATTCTTTTTAGTTTAAACCTAAATGCTCAAAATAAAAAACCTAGTAAAGCTTTAATAGATAGCAATGTTGTTTTTCAAGAAAAAGACGGAATGGTTGCTGTAGAAGCTGAATATTACTACCAACAAACAGCATCAAATATGAGACAGTGGTATAGAACTTCTAAAAACGAACAAGTAAATGTTGGTAGAGATGAAGATGTTAAACATATTTATGACGCTAGTAATAATGCTTACTTAGAAATATTACCTGACGAAAGAGTTACACATTCAGATAAGTTAATTCGTGGCACAAACTTTTCTAATAAACCTGGTGAAATAGGTGTTTTAAATTACCAAATAAAATTTAATACTGCGGGTAGGTATTATGTTTGGGTTAGAGCTTTTAGCACTGGTTCTGAAGACAATGGTTTGCATGTTGGTTTAAATAATGTTTGGCCAGAAAACGGAAGAAGAATACAATGGTGTAAAGGAAAAAACGAATGGACATGGTCTAACAGCCAACGAACTAAAGAAATACATTGTGGTGTACCTCATCAAATATATTTAGATATTAAAAAAGCAGGTGTACATAATATTACATTTAGTATGCGAGAAGATGGCTTTGAATTTGATAAATTTCTACTGACAAAAGATATTGATTATACACCTATTGGAAAGGATCAAAAAGTAGTATTAGCCAAAGGTAAATTGCCTAAACCTTTTCCTGAAGTCAAATATTCTTATTTTAAAACCATAGCAAAGTCTTCAAAAGAAAATAAATCAATTGCTGCTCAAGAATTTTCAATTAAAAATAACAAATTTTACAAGCATGGTAAAAATTGGTTGGCTGTGCATCCTGAAAAACACAAAGAAGCAACTACCCGTACTTCTTTTAATTTTGAGTCTGGCAACTATGATATTGTATTTGTAGGCGTAGGAGAAAACGATGGACACTCAACTTTTACTTTATTTATTAACGATACAAAAATTGGTTCTTATCAACCTGAAATTACCAAAAGACTTTTTGTGGAAGGTAAACCTTACAATAAAACCTGGGAAAACATTACCCTAAAAAAGGGAGACAAAATAACGGTAACCGCAAAAGTTGGTACAGATGGTAATGAATATACAAGAGCTAGATGGGCTGGCATTGTCTTTACATCCGTTGGTAAAGGAAAAAGTATTCAAAATGCACCATCATCTTATACAGCAGGAAATTAAACACAATAAAACACATCTATGAAATTTTTAAAACACATTTTTACAGTATTTCTTTTCCTATTTTCAACAGTTTTTATTGCTCAAGAGAATCTTTTAGATGTTTTAGTATTTTCTAAAACAGGATCTTTTAGACATAAATCTATCCCAAAAGGAAAAGATTTTTTAGCTAAAATGGCTTCAACTAATAATTGGAAAATTACTTTTTCTGAAAACTCTGAGGATTTTACAACCAAAAATCTTGCTAATTATGATGTGCTAGTATTTTTAAACACAACTGGAGATTTGTTTTCTGATGCTCAAAAAAATGCTTTAAAAAACTATTTTGCTAGAGGAAAAGGTTTTGTGGGTATTCATGCAGCTTCTGACACAGAAATGGAATGGAATTGGTTTACAGAAATGATTGGTGCTACTTTTAAAAACCACCCAAAAGTACAACCTGCAACAGTTTATGTTAATAAATATACCAATCACCCAGCTGTAACTGGTTTTAAAGAAACAGAAGTTTTTAAAGACGAATGGTATAATTTTAAAAAACCCGTAGGCAAACATGTTTCTGTTTTAGCTACTGTTGATGAAAAATCGTACAAAGGAAAACAAATGAATACCGACAATCATCCTATAAGTTGGAGTCATATTTATGATGGTGGACGTGTATTTTATACAGTTTTAGGACACACTATTTCCATTTATGATGATGTACGTTTTTACAAGCATATTGAAGGTGGTATTCTTTGGGCTGCTCAACTAAAAAAAGAAGCAGTTATCTCAAAAAAATGGACGAAGTTATTTGGTAAAAACCCTTCTAAATATTGGGATACTTTTATTGGTGCACCTCATAAAACTGTAAAAGGATTAGAAAATGTTGATCCAAAAAGTGATGGCAAAAATGCAAAAGCATTAGGCTTAAATAACGATCCTAAAAATGTTTTTACTTTTAAAACAATCAATGATGAAAAAGTATTACATATTTCTGGAGAAATATATGGTGCTTTAACCACTAAAAAAGAATACGAAAATTATCATTTAAAGCTTCAATTTAAATGGGGAGAAAAAGTTTGGGAACCAAGATTAAAAAGAAAGCGTGATAATGGAATTTTATACCATTGTATTGGACCTTACACTAAATTTTGGAACGTTTGGATGCAGTCTCAAGAATTTCAAGTTCAAGAAACTGATATGGGCGATTATTACAGTTTAGCAGGAACTCAAATTGAGATTCCATCCATAAAAAAAGACGGCGAAAAAGAATTTGATTACACCCACAAAGCTAAATTAAATACATTTTCTAGTATTGAAAGAAAATTTCCTGCGCACGTTAACAAAGGTTTCGACAATGAAAAACCTCATGGAGAATGGAATACCCTAGAACTAATTTCTTACGAAGGTACTAGTTTGCATATTGTAAATGGGAAGGTTGTTATGGCTTTATTCAACTCTAAATATAAAAATTTAGATGGTAAAATTCTTCCACTTACAAAAGGCAGAATTCAACTACAATCAGAGGCTGCAGAAGCGTTTTATAAAGATGTTAAAATAAAATCGATTACTAAAATTCCAGCAAAATATAGGAAATATACTTCCAGGTATTTGAAAAAATAAACTATTAGTAATCAAATAAAACGTATTGTTTAGATCAAAAAAAATCGAGGAAAAATTCCTCGATTTTTTTGTTTACATTAAGTATGTAAATCTATTATTTCAATTTTAACACTTCACTACCCGCTAATAAATAAGCTCCTGTACCAAAGTTTTGCCAGCTATCTGCAGATGCTGGTTCTGGAAAAGCACCAATATTTTGTACCCAACCAACTCTACCATCTTCATGTTGGCAAGCCGCTAAACCTTTCCATGCTTTTTTAACTGCTGGAGTGTGTTTTTTATCTAACAAACCATTGTTAATTCCCCATGCTAAAGCAAAAGTGTAAAAACCACTTCCACTAACTTCTCCATGATTGTAAGACTCTGGACTTAATAAACTTGTTCTCCATAGACCATCTTCTGGCTGAATCTTTAAAATTTTAGCTGCCATTTCTTTGTAAAGATTTACATAGAAACCTCTATGCTCATAGTCTTTAGGCATATCATCTAAAAGTAATGCTAAACCACCAAGTACCCAACCATTTCCTCTAGACCAAAATACTTTTTTACCATTTGGCTCTTTTCTGTCTGAATCTTTTCCTTGCCAAACAAAACGCATATCTCTAGCAAATAAGTTTTCTTCTTTGTCATACAATCTATTGTACGCTTCCATATAATATTTATGCATCGCTTCTAAATACTTTGGCTGTTTGGTATGTTTTGCATATAAATTAACTACTGGAGGTGCCATAAATAAAGCATCACACCACCACCATAAAATGGTTTTTGCTTCCTTACTTTTATCCTTACCAGATTTCCAATTATTGTCTTCAAATAAATGCGTGTCTAAGAACTTCTTTGTTGGTTCTAAATCTGCAAAATTTCTTCTTTTTTCATTTCTAGCCACATATAAATAACTGTAAGAAATTGCTACATCATCTGCATGATGCAATCTTATGTAAGTTTCCCAGTTATTTGAAACTGCTTGATTTTTTAAAGCAGCCATATACATCATATTCTTAGTAGTTTTGTGTGCTCTTGCCACACCTGTATAGTAAGCACCAGCTGTCCAATCTGTTGGATGTATTGCAAAAATAGGATGGGCCTCTTGCCACTCTAAAGCTTTAATCATTGATTTTTGAATTGCTTCGTTATCTAAATCAATTGATTTTTGAGCTACCGTATTTTGTGATACTGAACAACTAAAAAGTGTTAGTACAACAGCTAATAATGATAAGATTGATTTGTTCATTTTAAATCTATTTTTTTAATTTAAATTTTGCTTCTAAATATTCTTTTGATGAAGTTCCTATTTTTACGGTATAATCTCCAGCTTCTAATACTTTTTTCATAGTTATACCTGTAAATTCTAACATTTTAGGCGTAATTGTAAACGATACTGTTTTGCTTTCTCCTGGAGCAAATTCAATTTTTTGAAAACCTTTTAATTCTTTATCTGGTCTTGTTACAGAACCAATTTCATCTTTAAGATACATTTGTATTACTTCCTTCGCTTTTACTTTTCCTGTATTGGTAACTGTAACACTAGCCGTAATTTCTGTATCTGGTGTGATTTCATCACTAGATAATTTAATATCTGAATATTCAAAATTACCATAGCTTAAACCATGACCAAAAGGATAAAGTGGTCCCTTTCCTAAGAATAAATATTCTTTTTTATAGTTGATTTCTTTCATACTATAATGGTAAGGTAACTGACCAATTGATCTTGGAATGGTTACAGGCGATTTTCCTGAAGGAGATACATCACCAAAAATAATTTTAGCTGTAGAATGATCTCCAAATTCACTTAAATCCCAAGTATCTAAAATAGCATCAGCTTTTTCTGCAATAGTGTTTATAGATAACGTTCTTCTATGTTTTAAAACTACAATTACTTTTTTCCCTAGAGCTGTAATTTTTTCTACCAATTCATCTTGTGCACCTACTGGATCTATAGTTGCTCTATCACCAAGTGTACTATTACTAAAATAAGCTTCTTTAGCAGTAAATTTATCACCACCTAAAAACAACACTACTACATCAGATCTTTTTGCAATATTTACCAATTTTGCAATTGCTTTAGGGTCTCTATCTAACAGTTTAGGAGCACCACCTTTTTCATTAGTTAAGTTAAAACCTTTTTCTGCGGTGAATTTTACATTGCTATTCCCAACAGCAGACTCAAACATTGCTTTTGTATTTTCTTTTAATAAAGGTCCTAACAATGCTACTCTTGTAGTCTTGTTTTTATTTAAAGGCAGGGTGTTTTCTTCGTTCTTTAATAAAATGATAGATTCTAAATCCGATTCTTTTGCCAATTCTAAAGAAGATACTGCACGCACTCCTTTTTTAGTTTCTTCTAAATCGATATAAGGATTATCAAACAATCCTAAGATGAATTTTGTTCTTAACACACGTCTTACAGATCTATCAATTAACTTCATTAATTCAGGATTTTTCTCCACCATTTTTGGTAAGTAAGAATACGAATCTTCAGCATATAAATCGATATCAATTCCTGCTTCTAAGCCCATTTGTGCTGCAGCTTCAGGTGATTCTGCAACTTTCATAAAATAAAACAAACGTGCAATATCATTAGAGTCTGAAACTACATAGCCTTCAAAACCCCATTGATCTCTTAAAACACCTGTTAATAACTCAGGATTTCCATGACTTGCAACCCCATTTAAATCTCCATGAGAAGCCATAATCCCTAAAGTTCTTGCTTCTTTTACAGCAGCTTCAAAAGGTGGATAAATTTCATCAATTAATGTTCTTTCCGATATTTCGATTG
>Ga0209653_1002104_pt1 | contig 14932 bp, 18 predicted proteins | sample SaaInl6LU_22_DNA_FD_184644 | JGI IMG/M metagenome (GOLD analysis project Ga0209653, IMG submission 184644) | Marine microbial communities from expanding oxygen minimum zones in the Saanich Inlet - ESP_116LU_22_DNA (SPAdes) (version 2) | ecosystem: Environmental > Aquatic > Marine > Intertidal... | reverse complement strand
AAGATTTAATAAAAAAGATAGAGATATTGGTAAACTGGCCATAGAAAAGAGTAAGGTCATTGAAAGAATTATTAACAAAGCTAGTGACAAGGCTGCTAGATGTATGGAAATTGCAAGTGGGTCACCGTTAACTGAGGAGGAGATGAATGCTACTAAGAAATCAGAAATCAATACTGAATGTCCTAGTCTTGCTAACCCTAACTATATTCCTTACTAGTTGTGCTGGTGTAAAAGAACTATCTATCTTTAAGGAAGAAGTTAAAAGACAACCTCTAGCATTAGAGAAGCCTACTCCATTACAAATGGAGAAGATACAATGGATTATTGTTACATCTGAAAATGCTGAAGAAGTATTTAAAAAGATGGAAGAACAAGGTTTAGACCCCGTATTATTTGGACTAACAGATAATGATTATCAATTGATAGCAAAGAACTTTGCTCGTATTAGAAATCAATTAAAGATACAAAATGATATTATTGACAAATATAAAGAATATTATGAGTCCGAAGATACAACTAAAGAATAACACTTATAAATAATACTGAATAATCGAATTTAAATTAAACATTGACTTTGTAATTTTTTGTAAAAAAACACATAGGTTACAAGGTAACAATGAAAAAACTAACAACATTACTAACAATTTTAACTGTATTACTATTCGGTTCAGTCGCAATGGCCGAAACTAATACCGTATCATCTACTGTTACAGGTACAACCACAGTAGATAAGACACCTCCTACAGCCTCAGCACCTAATGTAATGATAAACAACCAAGATGTATGTACAACTGGTGTTTCAGCTGCTGTACAAACACAGATTTTAGGTATCGCAGGTGGTACAACAATAACAGATTTGAATTGTGAAAGACTAAAACTTTCCAGAGCATTATATGGTATGGGAATGAAAGTCGCAGCTGTTTCTATGCTTTGTCAGGACGCAAGAGTTTTTAACGCAATGGAAATGGCAGGAACTCCTTGCCCTTACAAAGGCAAAATCGGTATCGAAGCCGCAAAAGCTTGGGCTGAAAATCCAGAGATGAGACCAGACTATGAAAAATGGTTGAAAGAAAATGAACTGGTTGATAAGGAGAAGGAGTTAAATGACAAAGTTATTAAGACTGGTACAGGTCTTGGTATTCTCGGCTTGCTTTTATTCCTCTTATAGTCTAGCATACGACCAACAATATCAAGTAGGTAGCAAAGGACCTAACGGCGGAGTTGTAACTTCCGTTGAGGTGACTTCCGTTCTTACAGACCAAACTACAAAACAAGTTGGTGACTTTGAAGAAAAGACCTACACTTACACATATACTGAAAAAGTTTTTGAAGATGTAACAACTACTCAACAGATTACTACTACAACATATCAAACTATAGAAACTACAACAGATAATTTATTATTACAAAACTCAAATAAGACAACATCTGGTGGTATATTAGACCACACAAATACTACAAGTACAACCAGTGCAGGCCATGTACACACAGATTATACGGGTGGTTCAATACAATGGACAAATGATTTATCTGATTTTATGACCAATACTGAAATACAAAATGGTTTTAGTGTAACAGGTAGTGCGGATGTGTATGCCTGTGAAAATCAAATAGGTGGTCATTGTACAAGTGGTACTTTAGATACATTTACAATTACATTAAAGGTTATTGACCCCGATACAGGTTTGGATACACAAAAGACTTCCAGTTGGGCAGTAGGTTACTCTACACAAAATTATAGTACAACTTTAGATGTAGGTACAAATAATTACGGTGAAAATACTCAATTGATTTCAACATTCTATGGTATAGACAATGGATATTGGGGTGGTTGGTATGGACCTCTTATTAATAATCCATCTGTATCTGTTACATATGACCAAATGCAGGCTGTATTGACAACTATTGAACAAACAATTGTTAATTCAATACAATCATCTTTAGATACAATAGAAAGTACGGTAACACAAACATACAATCCAATTGTACAACCTGGTACTGATACAACAACTACAACACCTATAATAAAGATTGAAGAACCTCAAAAGATAGAGATTAAAATGGAAACAAATTCAGGTACTACTATGGCCTTTGAGGTTAAAGTAGAAACTACACCTACTGGTACCGTAAATGTTTCTATGGCAGATAGTACAGGTAAAGTTGAACAGATTGCAGAAATTAAACCACTTGAAGTGGCAGCTGCACCTGAACCAAAAGTAGAAATAAAAATGGAAACTAAATCAGAAAGTACATCTACAACTAAAACTGAAACTAAAACAGAAACAACTACTGCTAAAACAGAAACTAAACAGGAATCAAGCAAAGAAGAAAAGAAAGAAGATAGTAAAGATAATAAAAAAGAAGATAGTAAAGATGAAAAAGAAAATACAACTACAACTGTTGCAGAAGCAAAACAAAAAGTTGCTACTAAAATTCTACAACAAATTTTATCTACAACAGACGCTATCTTAATTAATGATACAAAATTAGGTTTGATGATTGCATTGGCAGACACCGAAAACTTTGCAAAGTATCAAGCAAAACAAAATCAGGACTTGGCAGATTGGTATTTGAGTGAAGGAATCTACCAAGACCAAAAGATGTTAGAAGACCCTTATAGTGTTCTATACAATCTGGCTAACGATAAACTACATGATGAATTAACAGATTTACAATATAACTACAAATATCAATAGGAGGAACTATGTCAACAGAAATAGAAGTTGCAGGTATAAAACTAAGAGGCGGTAAAATGTTTCTTGTTCTTACCGTATTGTCCTCTTTAGTTGGTGCTTTGTGGGGAGGTTTCACATTTTATAAAGACTATCTGGATATGAAAGCACAAATACAAAGTTATGTTGCACCAGATTTAAGTGGTTTTGATAAAAGATTATCTGTGATAGAAGAAACATCTCAACAAACAAATGATTATGTTAGAGATATTAAAAATGATTTAAAATCAGATGTGAGAAATGTTGAAGGTATCATTGAACAAGTTGAAAGAACCACTAAAGACAGACAAAGAGAAATGGACGCTGATTTAAGAGAACTTAGAAAAGAAGTTGAAGAACAAATCAAAAAGGCATTAGAAAATCCATTATCTAATATGGCTACTAGTAAGTAAGAAAGGCTAGGTAGATGTATGAACTTTACAGTACAAAAGAAAAAATATATTTTTTAATATGTGGTCTGATTATTACATCAGCCATTATTTGGACAACCTACATATATTATGATACAAGAGTGACACATAAAATGTGGGTACAAACATTCACAACACCCCAAGAATTTTGGGATATAGATAAATTAAGGAGGTAAATACAATCTATTATATTATGTTTTCTAATAAATTATAGGAGATAAATTTGTTAACATTACTAGAACTAAGGAAACTTAGAAAGCTTGTAAACAAGCAATTTAGAAGAGTAAAACAAAATAAATTTGAATTATACTGTATAGAATGGGCGAAGATTAGAAAGCAAAAAGATAGACGAAGACGAAGATGTATGTCTAAACTCTATCGAATGGAAAGGGAAAGAGAATTAAGAAGCGGAACACTTAAACTGACGGCCTAAATTTGATAAATACTTATATACGGTCAATCTAGTTTAGTATACCTTATGTGTATAGACAAGTAAGAAATTGAGACCGTTTTCTATCCGTCTCCAAAAGAGATTGTATGTTATCATAAAGAGAGAGTAATGGCAGAAACTAACGGCACAACAGACCTCAAAGTACAAATTGCAGGTCTTAAAAAAGACATAGAAAATGTTAATAATCTTAATAGCAGATTAGATGTTGCTATTGATAAATTAACAGATGTATCTACATCTATTAAACAGATGTTGGCTGTCCACGAAGAAAAAATCTCCAGACAAGAACAGATAGATGAAATTATCTTTGATAAGTTAAAAGAAAGAGCTTCTGAAATTGATACTGTGTATAAAGACTTACATAAAGAAATTCAGAATGTAGAGAAAAGATTACTTATCGAAATCAAGTCAATTAAGCTTGACATTGGGGCCAGAGTTGGTATACTAGAGAAATACAGATGGATTATTATGGGTGGCGCTATAGTTGTTGGTTTCATACTATCAAGGAATTTTGCACACATAATCCAGATGCTTTCGTAGCCTGAGGACTGGTGCGTTTTTGTTGAAAAAACAGCGCTGAAAATTCTCTGGTAATTTTTACGCCTGGAAGTTTTTCAGGCTTGACAAATGATGTGATTTAATGTATATTAGAGTTTGCTATGTCGAGTTATATTGATTTAAAATTTATTAATAATATGTCTGCCAGATTGTCGCAGTTTAAGAGAAAAAACGACTATCTGTACAACTTCAGGTGTCCACATTGTGGTGATTCCAAGAAGAACAAAACAAAGGCGAGAGCATATTTTTATAGAGTGAAGAACGATATGTTCTTCAAGTGCCACAATTGTGGCGAAGGTCAAAGTTTAGCTAATTTTTTAAAATTTATAGACCCTAAACTACATGACCAGTATTTGTTGGAAAGATATAAAGGGTCAGCCCCTTCCACGCAAAAACCTAAGTTAGACTTTGATTTCAAACCTCAGTTTGATGAAAAGGAAACAAAGGTTGACATACTAGATGACTTAACGAAAGTTAGTGATTTATCAGGTGAACATCCTGTACTTAAATATGTACAAGATAGAAAGATACCTGAAGAACATTATGACAACTTATATCTTTGTGATAAATTTATGGCGTTTGTGAATAAGGTTAAGCCTCAAACTTTTCCTTTTATCAAACAAGACCATCCAAGGTTGATTATACCTTTTTTCGACTATGACGGCAAACTATTTGCATTTCAAGGTCGAGCATTTGGTAACGAACAACCAAAATACTTAACAATTAAATTAAAAGAAAGTAAACGCAAAATATATGGACTTGAGCGTGTTAATCTACAATTGCCTATTAATATTGTAGAGGGTCCTATTGACAGTTTGTTTGTGAATAATTGTCTGGCAATGGGCGGTGCAGATATGTTTTTTGACCGTGTTCCAGCTAACCAGATAACATATATATTTGATAACGAACCAAGAAATAAAGAGATAATTAAAAGAATGTACAATGTGATAGAAAAAGATTATAATGTAGTGATTTGGCCAGACCATATTCAATCCAAAGATGTAAATGATATGATTGTGAGTGGTATGAGTAAAGAAGAAGTACAAAGTATTATAAGTACCAACACCTTTGCCAAACTTGAAGCATTAACAAAATTAAGTTACTATAAGAAGTGTTAGGAGGAATAATGGTAGAAAATAGTCAATTACAAGTTGTTAAACGAGGCAGTCGAGGAAAAGAACCTCTTAACATTGAAAAGATACATGAAATGGTAGAGTATGCTTGTGAAGATATTGCAGGTGTATCAGCATCACAAGTTGAGATGAACTCAGGTTTACAATTTTATGATGGCATCACCACAGATGAAATTCAACAGATTTTAATTAAGTCGGCATCCGATTTAATTTCACTAGAACACCCAAATTACCAGTTTGTTGCAGCTCGATTGCTTTTATTTGCATTGAGAAAACAAGTTATGGGTAAATTGTGGGACCACCCACATATCTATGACCATGTAAAAGCTGGTGTAGAAAAAGGTGTTTACGACCCCGAAATCTTAAATTGGTACGACAAAAAAGATTTCGACAGAATGGAGAACTGGATTAACCACGAAAGAGATTATGATTTCACTTATGCTGGTTTAAGACAGGTCATTGACAAATACTTAGTACAAGATAGGAGCAATGGTCAAGTTTTTGAAACGCCTCAGTTTATGTATATGTTAATTGCGGCTACTATTTTCAAAGACTACAAAAATGGCCATAGAATGACATATGTTAAAAAATATTATGACGCAATTTCAAGGTTTAAAATCAACATTCCTACCCCGGTTATGGCTGGTGTTAGAACACCTATTCGCCAGTATGCTAGTTGTGTGCTTGTTGATATTGATGATACTCTTCCATCTATTTTCAGTAGTGATATGGCTATTGGTAATTATGTTGCACAAAGGGCTGGAATTGGTATCAACGCAGGTAGGATTAGAGGCATCAATTCCCGAATTAGAGGCGGCGAGGTACAACACACAGGAGTTATCCCGTTTCTCAAAAAGTTTGAGGCAACAGTTAAGTGCTGTACTCAAAATGGTGTTCGTGGAGGCTCCGCTACGGTTCATTTCCCAATTTGGCATAAAGAAATTGAAGACATTTTGGTCCTCAAAAACAACAAAGGAACGGAAGACAACCGAGTACGGAAACTAGATTACTCTATTCAGTTATCTAAACTATTTTATGAAAGATTTATTAATGATGAAGATATAACTTTATTTTCACCACACGAAGTAACTGAATTGTATGAAGCATGGGGTACACCAGAGTTTGATGAACTTTACGAAATCGCCGAAAGAAAAACAAGTGTTGACAAGAAAAAAATCAATGCACAAGAATTAATCTTTGCAATGTTAAAAGAACGAGCCGAAACAGGCCGTATCTATATTATGAATATTGACCATTGTAATACTCACTCATCATTTAAAGATAGAGTTTACATGTCAAATCTGTGTCAGGAGATTACATTACCTACAGACCCTATTCAACACATTGATGGAGAAGGAGAGATTGCGTTATGTATTTTAAGTGCAATCAATGTTGGTAAAATTAATAGTGTAGAAGAATTAGAACCATTATGTGAACTTGCAGTAAGAAGTTTAGATGAAATTATTGACCATCAAAAATATCCTGTTAGAGCCGCTGAAATTTCTACAAAGGCAAGAAGAAGTTTAGGTATCGGTTACATTGGACTTGCACATTATCTAGCAAGACACAAAGTTAAATACGGTGATAAAGATGCATTAAAATTAGTTGACGAGTTAACTGAGGCATTCCAATATTATCTATTGGCGGCTTCAAATGAACTTGCTGAAGAAAAAGGTGCTTGTGAATATTTTAACAGAACCAAATATTCCGATGGCATTCTTCCTATAGATACTTACAAAAAAGAAGTAGATGAACTGGTGAAACCAGATTTCAAATACGATTGGGAAGCTCTAAGGAAAGATATTAAAAAACATGGGCTGCGACATAGCACACTAACAGCTCAAATGCCATCTGAATCCTCTAGTGTGGTTTCTAATGCTACAAACGGCATTGAACCACCTAGAGATTATTTAAGTGTGAAAAAGTCTAAGAAAGGTACTCTAAAACAAATTGTACCACAGTATCAAACTTTAAAGAATAACTATACTTTGTTATGGGATATGCCAGACAATACTGGATATATAAATATCGTTGCAGTTATGCAGAAATACTTTGACCAAGCTATTTCTGGCAATTGGTCATATAATCCTGAACATTTTGAAGACAACCAAGTACCTGTATCAGCAATGGCACAAGACTTGTTAAACACCTACAAGTATGGGTGGAAGACTTCTTATTATCAGAATACATATGACGCTAAGAAAGATATTGATGAGCCAACACATCCTGTTGGTTGGAAAGATAATGTTGAAGAACAACAACCACCAACTGAACAAGATGAAGAAGCTTGTGATAGTTGTACAATCTAAGGAGTGTAAATGGCTTACCTATGTGTAAATTTACCTCATATAGATGTGTTTGTCAAAAAAGAATATCTTTATGATGGCCAAAAAGGTCATGGAGAATTAGTTGAAGGTGTTTGGGTAACGGCAAAATCTATACAAGGTAGAGCGTTATATTTTGAAACATATTTGCCTGAGTATGGCGCTTTGTATGATAAGTTACCTATATCCGCCTTTGTGTGGAAAAAAGATTTTAAAGGTGATATACCTTTAACAGAATTGCAACTGTGGGATTGTTTTAGTTATGACCTAGCAGTTGTAGAAAAACAAATGATGAGTGGCAATAGAGTAAAGTATCTATCGCCAAACAAAGTTTGGTATAAAGGTTGGTATATGTTTACAATAGACAATGCAAATAGTACCAACTTAGAAAGAAATGTGACTTATAGTGAAATACCAAGTCAACATAAATCTTTCAATATTTTAAAACTGGAAAATGGGCATTTTGCAGCCCAACCGAACAATCGAGTATTGTTCTTTGACAAGTCATTGACGCCAAGTGAAGTTAAGTTTCCAGACTTTAAAGTGTCCACTGAAGAATTTTCAGTTGAAGGTGACCAAAAGTGGACAGCAGGTGATGATGATAAATTTTTTTATGAGCTGAAAGAGGAAAACGAATGAGAAGTGTGCTGAACAAAGAAAAGAATATGGACTTTACAAAACAACCAATGTTTTTTGGTCCTGAATTACAAGTACAAAGATATGACGATATGAAATATCCTATCTTTGACAAATTAAATCAACAACAATTAGGTTATTTTTGGAGACCTGAAGAAGTATCTTTACAAAAAGATAGAAACGATTACTTACAGTTAAACGACCAACAAAAGTTTATCTTTACATCAAATCTAAAGTATCAAACTATGTTAGATAGTGTACAAGGTAGAGGTCCATGTTTGGCCTTTTTACCATTTGTATCGTTACCAGAATTAGAAGGCTGTATTGTAACATGGGACTTTATTGAGACCATTCATAGTAGAAGTTATACATACATCATTAAAAACTTGTATTCTGACCCTAGCGAAGTATTTGACACGATTATGGGTGATGACAAAATCCAAGAAAGGTCGAAGTCTATTACTAAGACTTATGATGACTTAATTGAAAATGGTTACAAGTGGTCGTTAGATGCTAATAGTGTTGATATGTATGAACTGAAAAAGAAAATGTATCTAGCAATGGTAACAGTAAATATCTTAGAAGGCCTAAGGTTCTATGTTTCATTTGCTTGTTCATTTGCATTTGGTGAATTAAAACTACTTGAAGGTTCAGCAAAGATTATCTCATTTATTGCAAGAGATGAAAGTCAACACCTTGCTATGTCACAAACAGTTATCAATAACTGGCATGATAAGAATGATGACAAAGACATGCTGAAGATTAGAAAAGAAGTTGAGAAAGAAGTCTATACAATGTATGACGAAGCTGTACAGGAGGAAAAGCGTTGGGCAACATATCTATTTTCCAAAGGAAGTATGATTGGTTTATCAGAAAAACTGTTACACCAATTTGTAGAGTACATGGCGAACCGAAGAATGAAAGCGATAGGCCTAACACCTCAGTACGAACAAAAAACAAACCCATTACCGTGGGTCGACCATTGGTTAAATAGTCGTTCTACACAAAACGCACCACAAGAAACAGAAATTGAAAGTTATGTTATTGGTGGTATTAAACAAGATGTGAAGAAGGACCAATTTAAGAAATTTAAATTATAATGAATGAAAAACGAATAAAAAACTGTTCTTCCTGTGAAACTAAATATACCGTACAATGGGATATTGACGAGCAAGATTTAGAGCCGTTAACTTGCCCATTTTGTGGATATGAAGTTGAACAGGAAGAAGATGAAGAAATTTGGACAAACGAACAAACTGAAGACGATAGTTGGAATTGATTATAGTTTAACAAGTCCGGCAGTTTGTATAAATGATGAAGGTGATTTGATGTTTTACTATTTAACTAGTAAGAAAAAATATATTGGTCAAATGGCCAAAAATATTATAGGTTATGAACACCAAGAATACGATACACCTATAAAAAGATTTAGTCAAATATCCGATTGGGTATTTGATATTCTCAAAGATACCTTTCACAAACAACAGCAAGTATATATTGAAGGATACTCTTTTGGTTCTAAAGGCCAAGGTATCTTTCAAATTGCTGAAAACTGTGGCATACTTAAATATAGATTACAAGAAAATAAAATACCATATGATACAGTTGTACCTAGTGTGGTTAAAAAAGGTGCAACAGGCAAAGGTAACGCAGATAAAGATATGATGTATGAGGCCTTTGTTAAAGAAACTAAAATAAACTTGAAACAAATATTTGATACAGAAAAAGTAGGTAACCCTATATCAGACATTGCAGATAGTTATTTTATACAAAAGGTAGGTTCAAATGTCGCAGTTTAATTACTTAGTAGATAAATTATATAATGCTGATTTTGTAGGTGTTCCTTTCAAACATATTTACATTGAGAACTTTCTTAGTGACGAACATTTTAATCATATCATCAATACACCACAAATCAATCTTAGAGAGTGTAATGGTATTGATGACCTAATCTCAGAACTAACAGAACAAGGTTATAATCCAGTAACATTTCCTGGTTGTACCTCAGATATACAAAAATATGTTAAGTGGTACAAAGGCAACAAGAAAGAAACATTTACACATGGCCTTTTAGAAGGTATTGGTATGTCAATGAGAATGACAACTTATAAAGATGACCTTTTAAAAGAACTAGTTGACTTTTTAAATACACCAGAATTCCATGATGTAATCAAAAAGAAATTTGATAGAGAAGGCAAAACAAGAGTAGAAACTGCTATTCAAAAATACTTAGATGGTTACGAAATTAGTCCACATCCAGATATTAGAAGTAAATGCTTGACATATATGGTCAACATTAATCCAGCTGAAAATTCTGATATATTAAACATACACACACATTATTGTAAATTTAAACCAGAATATGAAAAGATTTATGATTTCTGGAGAGATACAGATGAAGAAAGATGTTGGGTGCCTTGGTCTTGGTGTGAAACTGTAAAGACACAAACTAAAAATAATTCTATTGTAATGTTTGCACCTGCTGATGATACCTTACACGCAGTTAGAGCTCATTACGACCACAACAAAACACAAAGAACACAAATCTATGGCAATCTTTGGTTTACAGAAAAGAAAAAAGCAGAAAACTTGAAATATAATATTAGAAACTGGAAAGATTTAGATGATACTATATTCGCATAGAATAGATGAACAAAATCCAGGTGACTTATATTCTACACCTAAAGAATACTTCCTATTAGACAGATACTATCAAACTTGTGATGTATTTAAAAGTGATGAAGTTTTAAATGGTGAATTTAAAGCACATGTAACAGGTGGCGGTGATATTCTAGTATCTGACAAATGGTACAATCATAATATTAAAATAACACAATGGGCAAATGCACCATTAAATATAGTTTGGGGTGCAGGTATCAACTTGCAAGATAATAAGATTATTGGCCATTTAACAGACCATTATAAGTTTATTGGTACAAGAACATACTTAACAGATTATCCTAGTGCTAAATTTGAATTTGTACCTTGTGCTAGTGTTATGCATGAATTACTAGACGAAGAACAAGAAGTTAAATACGAAACAACTATTATACATCACTTCAAAAGAAATATAAAAGGTTTACCTGCTGTATTACCAGGAAAAGAAATAAGAAATAAACCAAATGATATTGAAACAATGATTAGAACTATTAATCAATCAGAAACAATAATTACAAATAGTTACCATGCCACATATTGGGCAATGTTATTAAATAAAAATGTACATTGTTTTATTGAGAAAGATGATTGTAAATTATCCACATTTAAACATAAACCACATTACTTTAAAGAAGATAGTTTTAATTTAAATAAACCAAAAATTGATTATTCTGATATGAAAGGTGAGTATAGAGAACTTAATAATAAATTTTACAACAAGGTGAGAGATGAATATAGCAGTCGTAACAACTCTTAACAAAAAATTATATAAACAATACGGCCATAAGTTTTTTGAAACTTATAACTGGCCATTTGATTTGCATGTGTATAGTGAAGATATGTTAGATATACCAAATACAAGTTTAGTGGTTCGTAGTATATTTGACGAAGAACCTTTGGCTGAAGAATTTGTAAACAGACATAAAGACGATAAACCAGAAAGTTTTTTATATGATGGTGTTAGATTTAGTTATAAAGTATTTTCATATGCAGACTTTGTAAGAAACACTGAAGATTATGACGGTGTAATTTGTATAGATGCAGATAGTATCTTTTATAAACCTATTGATGCTGAATGGGTAAAAGAACATTTACATAGAGATGATTGTATGATGACTTACTTAGGTAGAGGCACACAATACAGTGAATGTGGTTTCTTATACTTTAATAAAAAACATAAAGACACAATAGATTATGTTGAATACATGAGAGAACTTTATATTGAAGACACTATTTACAAATTAAAAGAACAACACGATAGTTTTATTTGGGATTATGCACGAAAAGAATTTGAAGAGGTGCGTGGTACTAAAAATCATAACATAGGCGACAACAAGGGTGGTCATGTTCAGGCCAGGTCGGTACTAGGGACTGTGTACGACCATGTAAAAGGTCCAAGTAGAAAGAAAACATTGAGAAGTCCAGAAGCGAGAGTATAATGATTAATATTTTTATTGGCTACGATAATAAGGAAAGAGTGGCCTATAATGTGCTATCACATAGTATAATTCAAAATAGTACAAAGCCTGTGGCAATTACACCAATTGCATTAAACAATTTAAAAGATGATTTTGTAAGAGAAAGAAATAACTTATCATCAACTGAATTTAGTTTTAGTAGATTTATGATACCACACTTGATGAACTACCAAGGCTGGGCATTGTTTATGGATTGTGACATGTTAATGTTTGAAGATGTTGCAGAACTGTGGAGAATGAGAGATGATAGTAAAGCAATTCAAGTATGTAAACATGATTATGTGCCTAAAGAAAAGACAAAGTTTTTAGGTCAAGTACAGACGGCCTATCCTAAAAAGAACTGGTCAAGTTTTATGTTAATGAACTGTAAGAAATGTACAACATTAACACCTGACTATGTAAATAAGGCAAGTGGTTTAGAACTACATCAATTTAAGTGGTTGGAAGGCGACCACCTTATCGGAGACTTGCCTTTAGAGTGGAATTGGTTAGTAGGTGAGTATGAATTTAAAGATGATGTAAAAAATGTACATTATACAAAAGGTGGACCTTGGTTTGAAGATTATAAAGACTGTGATTATTCACAAGATTGGTTTATAAATTATGAAGAAGCGATGAAGTGATGATTGTTGGTTTTGGTACAAGAAGAGTAACAGATGAAATTATAGAACCTTTTGTAACATCAGCAGGTGGTACATGGTTTAGGCCTTTACATAGAGATGGCATACATGCAGTAAACCCTTTTGAATTAACAAGGTGGGCAGGTTACAATCACAATCATTGGCTAGAAGAAAAACCAGATAGTGTTGTATTTGGTATTCTAAGAGGTACAGAAAAAATACTATGGGCATGTAAAACACACCGTCAAAACTATTATTATTTTGACCATGCATATTTCTTTAAAGCTGAAGGCCATAGACCACACCCTATATTACAAAGAAGACAATATCGTATTACTATCAATGGTGAAAATTTAAACTATATTACAGAATTGAATGGTGCAGACAGAACCAGAATAGTAAAATATAAAAATAACTTACCAGAACTTTCAAATCAAAGAAAAGGCGGTAAGATTTTAATTATACCACCCACAGAAGCAGTGTGTAGATATTATAATATACACAGTTTAAAACATTGGAAGTTAACTATTGGTGATAAGATAAAAAAATATACAGATAGAGATTTTATAATTAGAGAAAAAACAAGTGAAACACCATTAGAACAAGATTTGGAACAAGCACATGTGGTGATTACTCATCAATCAACAGTAGGTATTAAAGCACATATGCAAGGTATACCCGTTGTGTGTGAAAATGTTAGTATGTGTAAACCAATAAGTATTAATTACGAAGACATTGAAAAAGATTACAAAAGAAATGATGATTTGACTACAGATTGGATTGATAGTTTATTGGCCAATCAATGGACAGATAGTGAGATTAGAAGTGGTCGAGCAAAAGAAGATATAGATAGGTTACAAAGTGCATCCAGACGAAATAATATTTGACTATTTGGCAACACAGATAGATGACACTAAATTAGCCATTGATATTGGCTCCAAATACGGTGCATGGTCTAAAAAGCTAAACGATAAATTACCTAATCTAAAGATTAAACAATTTGAACCAAGAAAAGGTGATGTTGCATTATCTAATTATGAAGGCAAATCTGAATTTTACATTGATGTAGAAAAAAAAGGTTGGTCAGGTTTAAAAAAACAAAGAGATGCAGTTTATGAAACTATACAAGTAGATGTAAAAACACTTGATAGTTTTGAACTTAATAATGTAGGTTTTATTAAAATAGATGTAGAGGGCAATGAACTATATACTCTAATGGGTGCAGAAATGACCCTATATAAGAATAGACCAATTATTTACTTTGAATGTGCTGATGTACATTTAGAAAACTATGATTATACAAGTGAACAACTGTATGGTTGGTTAAAAGAAAACTATTATAATATATACGATATACAAAGAACGGCATTATCACTCAAAAGATTTAAAGAGTATTGTGCTTCAGATGAAACATGGAAACATAACTTTATAGGTCATTATGATTATTACTCACAAATTAGCTTGGGATAAATGCTTATCTCATAAAATCTGGCCAGCCATAGAAAAAGGTTGGAAAGATAATGGTAAAAATGTACACTTCTTTTGGGGTTTAGCAGGTAAGAATATATCTGAAATAAACCAGTGTGAGGCGAACGGAGAAGAGTGGTGGTATGTAGATGTTGGTTATTTGACCAATCAGATTACAAGATATCCAGAACCTAAAATCAATGACTATGACACAACATATTTTAGAATATGTAAGGGTAATATACACACAATTCGTATGCATAGTGCATCACCAGACAGGTGGAATGTATTACAAAAACAAGGTATTGATGTAGAGTTTAAAGGTTGGAGAGATAGTGGTGACCATATTCTATTATGTCCTTCATCACCAACTGTATGTAGATTTATACACGGTATAACACAAGAAGAATGGTTGGCCAGAGTACAATTACAATTATCTGAAATCACAGATAGGCCAATTAGGGT
>Ga0209653_1002102_pt1 | contig 14934 bp, 15 predicted proteins | sample SaaInl6LU_22_DNA_FD_184644 | JGI IMG/M metagenome (GOLD analysis project Ga0209653, IMG submission 184644) | Marine microbial communities from expanding oxygen minimum zones in the Saanich Inlet - ESP_116LU_22_DNA (SPAdes) (version 2) | ecosystem: Environmental > Aquatic > Marine > Intertidal... | reverse complement strand
TTGGAGTGGTTTCTGTTTTTTTGTTTAGGGATGAGAACCCATGTTCGAAATGAAATTCTTGAGGTTTACGAAGTAAAACGAAAAATCCCTTCCTTTCCGCAATAGACAAAAAGAGTGTTTTTGTCTATTTAAAGACCTTAAATAATCGGTTAAAAAATTTCTGCAGTAAAGGTGCAAAGAAAACAGAAGAAGCACCAATTAAGGAATATATGATGAAGCTAAAATCTTGACTGAGAACTATCTTATCTTGGTTAGTAAAGTAATATAAGAACGAAAATAAAACAGAGATGAAAATAAAAACCGAAATATTTATGAATATCTTTTTCATATTACATTAATTGATAAAGTAAGGCAGTACCTGAAGCCCAAGCTGCACCAAAACCAATTGCTACAAATAATAGTATTTTGTTTTTCATGTATGGATAGTTTAAGTTGAATAAAAAAACTGGGCTGCGGCAAACTCGAGCATTATTTAACGCCGAAAGAAAAGAGAAAAGTTTTTTCTTTATAAAAATGGCGATAAGAATGATAAGTGAGTACACTCCCATTATCATCAAACTTACGAAATCTAATTTAAACTTTAATAATTTAATTCTATGTAAACAAATAAATCTAGTGGTAGCCATTTCAAACCCACTAAGATTTCTTAACAGTAAAACGAAATAGCACGCAGCTCAATCAAGAAAATACCATATGTAAAAGTGTTTTCGCTTATGCTTTACACATAAAACCGACACTTTTAAAAAAAATCTAAAGCAAAGCAGAATGTCGGTCGCCCTAAGCACAATAAAAGTACACGCAGAACGTAATAAGTGGTGTAAAAATTGAACAACAGTATTTTAAATTATTTGTGTAGATTTGCGATACTTAAAATTTTAAATCAAATTAAAACAATATCAAAATGAAAAATCTCTTAGCACTTTTTATGCTGACTATTTCCCTTTCAATAGGTACAAGTCAGGTGTCCTATGCTATTACCCAAGATGAAGTTGACTCAACCGCCCAAGTTGAAGAAACACAAACTGTTGAAGAAGAAGTAGTAGAAAAAGTAAGCGCTGAAGTCGCTGAAAACCCTTCTTTTCACCAAGTCATCAAACAAAAATTTATTGAAGGTGGCCCATCGTTCATGGGTATCGTTCTATTGTGTCTAATTTTAGGATTAGCACTATGTATTGAGCGTATTATTTACCTAAACAAAGCCACTACAAACGCTGACGAATTACTAAACGATATTGAAGGTGCATTATCTTCAGGAAACGTAGAAGGCGCTAAAGAGGTTTGCAGAAACACTGCTGGTCCTGTAGCAAGTATTTTCTACCAAGGTCTTGACCGTTCAGGTGAAGGCATTGATGTTGTTGAGAAATCAGTTGTAGCGTACGGAAGTGTACAAATGGGATTATTGGAAAGAGGCCTTTCTTGGATTTCCTTATTCATTGCTCTAGCGCCAATGCTTGGTTTCATGGGTACTGTAATCGGTATGATTGGTGCATTTGACGCTATTGAGGCAGCAGGTGACATCTCTCCATCTCTAGTTGCTGGAGGTATTAAAGTCGCTCTTTTAACAACGGTATTCGGTCTTATTGTTGCGATGATACTTCAAATCTTTTACAACTACATCGTTGCAAAAATTGACAGCATCGTAAACACTATGGAAGACGCTTCAATCTCTTTTGTAGATATTTTAGTAAAAAATAAAATCAAATAAAGCATGTCAGAATTTCTAATCAACGCTGGATTGATTCTTACCTACATTTTGATAGGCATTGCTGCACTAGCGGCCATCGTTTATCCAATAATGTTTTTGGCTAAGAATCCTTCTAAAGGCAAAAACGCGCTGATGGGAGTGGGTGGCTTGGTGCTTATTTGCATCATTTCATACATATTCGCATCAGGAGATATTATGAACTTCCCTGGTTCTGAGAAATTTGGAATGACTGAGGCTTCGACCAAAAGAGTAGGAATGGGTTTAATTACCTTCTACATCCTTTCTATTGGTGCAATAGCTGCAGTTCTATTTGCTGAATTGGGAAAACTATTTAAAAAATAGAATTATGGCAAGAAGAGCAAAAGGTGCATCAGAAATCAATGCTGGCTCTATGGCCGATATTGCTTTCTTACTTCTCATCTTCTTTTTGGTAACCACTACCATGGACGTAGATACGGGTTTGGCTCGTAAATTACCTCCAATGCCTGAAGAGGAAATCGAACAAGACGATTCTCAAATCAAGGCCAAGAATATCTATGTAGTTCTAATCAATTCAAACAATCAATTGTTAGTAGAGAATGAATTTCTAGATATTTCTCAGCTCAGAGCGGGTGCCAAAGCCTTTATCAATAATAATGGCAGAGACCCAGAATCATCAGACAATCCACAAAAAGCAATTATATCATTGCAAAATGATAGAGGTACTTCGTATGAAACTTACATTCAAGTTCAAAACGAATTAGCCGCCGCTTACCGTGAATTAAGAGACGCCAGAGCAATGAAAAAATTTGGCATGATGTATAGCGATTTAACAGGCAGTCAACAAAAAGAAATTAGAAAAGAATATCCTCAAAAGATTTCTGAAGCAGAACCTAAAAACATAGGAAAATAATTATGTCTAAGTTTAAAAAAGATAACAACAAAGATACTCCGGGTATTTCAACAGCATCTCTACCTGATATTGTTTTTATGCTGTTGTTTTTCTTCATGGTTACTACTGTAATGCGTGAGACTACCATTATGGTAAAACAAAGTCTGCCACAGGCCAGTGAAATACAGAAACTGGAGAAAAAATCTTTAGTAAGCTACATTTACATTGGAAGTCCTGTCGAGCGAATGCAAACGACTTACGGAACGAAAGCCCGATTACAATTAAACGATGCTTTTGCTACTGTGGAAGATATTCCTCAATACATTTCAGCAGAACGTTCTGCTAGAGATGAAAAAGAGGTGCCATTCATGACCACCTCTATTAAAGTAGATAAAGACACCAGAATGGGAATCGTAACGGATGTGAAGCAAGAACTTCGTAAAGCCAATGCTCTAAAGATTAACTACTCGACGAGAAAAACGGTTAAATAAGATTTTCAAAAATAAAATGTAAGCCCTCTAATCAAGAGGGCTTTTTTTATGCCTTTTTTAGAGATATTTCTTTCAGTAAATACAGCAGCAACCCCACAGAAGCTAAAGAAATTAATACCATAGACGTTTGCCCCTCATTTACCCCAATCGTTTCAACATCTTTTGTTAGCCTTCCATTTGTAACCATAAAGGATAAAATAACCGCCGTAGCGTTATTTACAAAATGCGCTAATATAGGAAGCCAAATAGAGCCGCTCCAAAAAAACATATACCCCAAAAGACCCCCAATTATAAAACGTGGAAAAAAGCCTAAAAACTGCATGTGCATGGCACTAAACAAAAAAGCTGTAATCCAAATGCTCAAATGAATTTTACCACTCCATTTTGACAATTCTTTTTGAATTACTCCACGAAAAAGCAATTCCTCACCAAGCGCAGGTATAATGGCAATTATCAAAATATTAACCGCTAAGCCTAGCCCAGTATTGACCGTTAGAAAAGCCTCAGTAATTTTCATGGCTTTGGCTTCGGCCTCTCGCATCCAAAGTTCTACCGATTCCAGGAAAATTGGAAGTTGAAGTTGTTCATTCCATACTGACATAGCATTTATAAGTGGCATGGCAAACAACATGATAACAGCTGTCAACATTAACTGATGACGACTTACGGCATTAAACGATAATGAATTGCCGCTCAAGTAAGCAAAAAGGAAAGGGGGCAAAACAAAAACCCCCACCGCACTCCATGCTTGTAAGAACTTTAGAGCATAAACAGTCTTTTCATTTTGCAAATCGGTCAATGAAGAAACACCAAATAGCATTGATCCTGACAAACCAATGAGGTTCGCCACAAAAAAGCAAACAAAGATGAGAAGAAAGAGTAAAAAGAACTGTTTAGGCAACGAATACGATTGATAAATCCCTTTCAACTTCATAGAATGTAATATTTAGTTAATTTTGCAAAAGATGAGTGTAAAGATAGGTAATATCGATTTAGGTGAATTTCCATTGCTACTAGCGCCAATGGAAGACGTCAGCGACCCGCCTTTTCGAGCCATGTGCAAGAAGAATGGTGCAGACGTGATGTATACCGAATTTATTTCTTCTGAAGGGCTGATAAGAGATGCCGTAAAAAGCACTCAAAAATTAGACTTCTTCGACTACGAACGCCCCTTAGCTATTCAAATTTTTGGACACGACATTGAGTCCATGAAACAAACCACTAGAATATGCGAGAAGGTAAACCCTGACTTTATAGACATCAACTACGGCTGTCCTGTAAAGAAAGTGACTTGTAAAGGTGCTGGTGCAGGAATTTTACAAGATATCCCCAAAATGGTATCTATGACTAAAGAAATTGTCAACTCTACCCACTTGCCAGTCACCGTAAAAACTCGACTAGGGTGGGACGACAACAGCAAATACATTGTAGAAGTAGCCGAACGCCTGCAAGATGTTGGCATTCAAGCCATAGCCATACACGGTCGAACGCGAAAGCAAATGTATAAGGGTGAAGCCGATTGGAGCCTGATTGCCGATGTGAAAAACAACAGCAGAATGCATATTCCTGTTTTTGGAAATGGCGATGTAGACAGCCCTGAAGCGGCCAAGCTTAAGCGAGACAAATACGGCATTGACGGCATTATGATAGGACGAGCTGCCATTGGTTACCCTTGGATTTTTAATGAAATAAAACACTATTTAAAAACTGGTAAGCACTTAGAAAAGCCCAGTATGATAGATAGAATCAACACTTGCAAAGAACATTTGGAGTTTTCACTAAAATGGAAAGGCCCTGTTCTTGGTGTTGTTGAAACGCGTAGACATTATACTAACTATTTCAAACACATACCGAATTTTAAAGAATACAGAATGCGATTAGTAACGGCCCAAGAGCCCGAAGAACTTTTTGATATTCTTAAGGAAATTGAACTTACATTTGGGAACTATGAATTTGTATAATATGCTGAACACATAGAATGAAAGAAACCCGAATAAATAAATACCTCAGCGAGGCAGGCTATTGCTCGAGAAGAGCTGCCGACAAACTCATTGAAGACGGAAGGGTTACTATCAACGATGAAGTGCCTCAAATGGGTACTAAAATTGTGGATGGCGATGTTGTAAAAGTAGACGGTAAAAACATTGTTAAGGTCGAAGAAAAAGCCGTTTATCTTGTGCTTAATAAACCCAGAGGCATAGTCTGCACTACCGACACAAGGGTAGAAAAAGACAACATTATTGATTTTATAAATTACCCCAAACGAATATTTCCCATCGGAAGACTTGATAAAGCCAGCGAAGGGCTTATCCTTTTAACCAACGATGGTGATATCGTCAATAAAATACTCAGAGCTAGAAACAATCACGAGAAAGAATACATAGTGCAAGTCAATAAACCCATTGACAAAGATTTTATAAAAAAGATGAGTCAAGGAGTTCCAATTTTGGATACCATTACACGGCCTTGCAAAGTAGAACAGCTCACCAAAGTGCGTTTCAAAATAATTTTAACTCAAGGATTAAACCGACAGATACGCCGAATGTGTGAATACCTCGGCTATCACGTACAGCAGTTAAAACGTGTACGAATTATGAATATTCATTTGGACTTACCCAATGGGAAATACAGAGAAATGACAAAAGAAGAATTTAAAGAGCTTAACCGTTTGCTGGCCGATTCTTCAAAAATCGTTGAAGACTAAAGCAACTTTTTACTCAATTGACTAGAAGGAATAAGGCTTGCCAAGCTGCCAATAGCCAATACAACTACAAGAACCAATACAACATCCACAAACTCAACAACGACGGGGTAACTGTCAACAACAAAAGACCCCTCGCCCATTTTTACGATCCCAAAATAGATTTGTAGATAGGCCACCAACAAACCAAAAAACAAGCCAATAACCGCTCCTAAAGCGGTGGTTAACAACCCTTCATAAAAGAAAATATTTTTGATTAGCCTTCGGTTTGCCCCTAGATTAAATAGCAATTCTATATCCTTTTTCTTTTCAATCAAAAGCATGGTAAGTGACCCGATAATATTAAAGGTTGCTATAATTAAAATAAAGGTAAGAATGAGGAAAACAGCTAGTTTTTCTGAGCTCAATATTTTGTATAAAAACGCATGTTGTTCAAATCTATTTTTTACCTCAAATTGACTTCCTAAAATTTGCTTTAAATCTGCTTGAATTACCGCCATTTCTGCATCACTGCATTTTATTTCTAAAGAAGACGATTGCCCTTCTCTGTTTAAAATATCTCTTATAAAAGATATGGGAGCAATAACGTACTCCGCATCAAAATCGGATTGAATAGTGAAAATACCAACAGGTAAAATACTCTTTTGAATAAAGGAATTTTCTGGCCTTAAAAGGTTGTTTTTTTCTCTGTCTGGCACATAAACTTGCAGTTGTTGAAAGGCATTTCCAATGCGCATGGATAAATAATACGCCACACCTTGACCTACAATCGCCGTATTCTTTGAATCGTAAACATCCATATATTCACCAGCGATGAGTAAACTATCAATAGAATTTATTCTTTTAAAGTTATCATCTACACCTTTTAGTGTAGCGATGTATTCTTTTTCTTGATACCGCAAGAGCACTTTTTCTTCCAAAACTTCTGAATACAAAATGTTTTTCTCGTCTAGGTACATTTTTGCTTCACTAAAGTCAGAGACTTTTCCTTCTAAAACCGATACTTTAATGGGCGGGTCAAATGAATTATAAAGCGATAAAATAAGTTGCTCAAAGCCGTTAAATACAGAAAGCACCAATACCAAGGCGGCAGTTCCTACTGCCACACCAATCATTGAGGCTAAACTCACAAAATGAACGACGTTCTTGGATTTTTTAGCAAACAAATACCGCTTCGCTATGTATAACGCTACCCTCAAGCCTATTCCTTTAGTAAATCTTCAATCTGTTGGGTGTAGTCAACCGAATCATCAAGAAAGAATTTTAATTCTGGAACTTTACGCATTTGGTTACGAATACGTTGTCCGAGTTTTTTACGAATGGCATAGCCTTGCTTATTCATTTTTTCAAGTAGTGCATCTTTATCTTCAGTGCCAAAGACGCTAATGTAAACCCTTGCTACGGATAAATCTGGCGATACCCTTACAACCGTAACTGACACAAAAGATGTACCAATCAAATCTCTACCATTTAGTTGCAAAATTTCAGATAAATCTTTTAACAACTGCCTTGAAACCTTCTTCTGTCTTGTACTTTCCATAGAACAAAGATAAATTTTTAGACCCTTAAAAGCGCATTTTAATACATTTGCATAATGAAAGATTTTTTCAAAGTCTTACGTTTTGCCAAGCCTTACTGGATTTATGCCGTCTTTAATATCGTGTTTAACATTCTTACGGTAATATTTTCTTTAGTCTCCATAACCATGATTATTCCTTTTTTAGGGCTACTTTTTGGCACTCAAGAAAAAGTATATGAGGCGCCTAAACTGGAATTATCCACTGAATCAATCAAAGAAAATTTCTATTTTCAAATCACTCAAATTATTGAAACAAGAGGGCAAATCGATGCTTTACTATTCATCTGCCTGCTAGTCTTGGTCATGTTTTTGTTCAGAAATCTATTTAGGTATTTGGCTCTTTATTTTCTTACGCCCATCAGAAATGGTGTAGTAAGAGATATGCGTAACGCCTTGCACAAAAAGGTCTTGTCATTGCCGCTTGGCTTCTACACCGAAAAAAGAAAAGGTGATATTATTGCCCGAATGACTACCGATTTGGTAGAAATAGAATGGTCTATAATGAGTTCTTTGGAAATGATATTCAAAGATCCTTTGAATATTATCATCTTTTTAGGAACGCTAATTGTCATTAGTCCTCAACTGACAATCTTTGTGATCGTTTTGTTTCCTATTGCTGGTTTTTTAATTGCACGAATTGGAAAAAGCCTGAAAAAATCATCCGAAAGAGGACAAAGCAAAATGGGCGAACTCTTATCCAATATTGAAGAAAACATCAGAGGCTTACGCATAATCAAGGCTTTTCATGCTGAAGAAAAAATACAAAAAAAGTTTGAAGAAAACAGTGACGATTATCGCCAAATAATGACAAAGCTACTTCGTAAGAAAGATTTGTCGTCGCCAATGAGTGAGTTTTTAAGCACCATTGTTCTAGTATGTGTAATGTGGTTTGGCGGAAAACTGGTATTAGGCGCTGAGAAGGCATTGTCTCCAGAAGCATTCATTGGTTATATTGCTATTTTTTCACAAATCATACCGCCGGCAAAATCGTTTACAACGGCATTTTATTACCTTCAAAAAGGAAGCGCATCCTCACAAAGGGTCATGAGCATCTTAGAAACTGACAACCCCATTAAAGCGCCAAAACATCCAAAAGGAAAAAACCATTTTGAATCAAGTATTCAATTCAAAAATGTATCCTTTAAATACGATTCTCAAGCCGTTATTACAGACTTAAACTTAGAAATTAAAAAAGGAAAAAGCATAGCCTTAGTTGGTGAGTCTGGAAGTGGAAAATCAACCATTGCAGATTTACTTTCTCGTTTTTACGACATCAAAGAAGGTGAAATTTTAATTGACGGAATTAACATTAAAGACTACAAGCTTACCGACCTAAGAGGCTTAATGGGCGTAGTATCTCAAGACTCTATTTTGTTCAACGATACTGTTTTTAGCAACATCACTCTTGGCAACGAACAAGCCGATGAGAAAGAAGTTATTGCCGCAGCAAAAGCCGCTAATGCTCACGACTTTATTATGGAAATGCCCGATGGCTACAAAAGTAATGTTGGCGAAAATGGAGCAAAACTTTCTGGAGGTCAAAAGCAACGCCTTAGCATTGCCCGAGCGATTTACAAAAACCCACCCATTTTGATTTTAGATGAGGCCACCTCATCGCTTGATACTGAGTCAGAAAAGCTAGTACAAGATGCCCTTGCAAAACTCATGAAAACGCGCACTTCGCTAGTGATTGCCCACCGATTGTCAACCATTCAAAATGCCGACAATATCGTATTGATAAAGAAAGGAATGATTGTCGAACAAGGGACTCATGACGAGCTCACCAAAAAAAATGGAGCCTACAAAAAGCTAATAGATTACCAAAATTTCAGCTAAACTTTCTCTTTTCTTATTATATTTGAAGGACTTTAATTTAACAAGAATATGATAAGATTAATAATCGTTTTATGCCTTTCAAGCCTAATAGTAACTGCTGATACTGGCGATACTACATTTGTACAAGTTCATGACAACACCGATATGACGTGGTACGGTCATTATAAAGATTGGGGAGAATTTCCCAATGGAGAGTCGTACAGAAAAGTACTGATGCACTTCACCATGGGCTGTGCCTCTACTGGATGTAGTGGCTGGGATTATGACGTACATATTCTTATGCGAAACCGAACAGGCGTAATTGATTCGAACATGGTTTTAGCACCTTCATTTAAGCTAAATAATGAAATTGTAGATACCGCCAACTTTAGCTATTCTCCAACTTTTACCAACACTTGGGACGATACGAATGGACTAACGTCAGTTGCTAATGACACAATGGTCTTACTTTTATTTGAAGATCAAAATGACCCCTTTTTGATAACCGATACCCAATACGTTTTTGCTGCAAATTATTACAACCCAATCTTCGATAGCCTTGGCGTAGTTACGGATTCCACCCTAGTTGTTGCCGAAGCAACACTATACCTAAGCAATACCATCACTTACAATGTATTCGAAGTTATTGAAGATTTTGAATTAGGAAGAGCCATCACACCATACGGCACCTATATGAACCCTGCTAATGGCAGCTACGGCACAAATGGCTATGACGAAAACTGGAAACATGTCTTTACCTATGACGTTACAGACTTCCAACATTTATTAAAAGATTCGGTAGAAATTGACGCATTCTACTCTGGATGGAGCAGTGGCTTTAGCGTAAAATTAGACTTTGAATTCATTGAAGGAACACCACCAAGAATGCCTTTGAAACTATCAAATGTTTACAAAAATGGGGCTTCAGGTTACGGTTATTCTAACTCCAATAATTTTGAAACAACCCAAATGCCACAGGTTTATGTCCCTATTTTGTCGGAAGCTCAAAACTTTAAATTACAATTTGTGCCATCCGGTCATGGGCAAGCGGGAGAGTTTACGCCAGGCGTGAGCTACACTGCCAAAGTAAACGGAAGTATTGCTGGCGGAAATACCATTTGGAAAGACGATTGTGGCTTTAATGCGATTTGGCCACAAGGAGGAACATGGATTTTTGACCGTGCCAATTGGTGTCCTGGTGAAGCGGTGCCTATCTTTAATCATGAGATAACACCCTATGTTGATACTCAAGACTCTGTGGCTATTGATATTAACTTTAGCAATTACAACCCCAACGGCGATGCTTCTTATTCTTGCGCTGTACACTTATTTCAGTACAAAGAGCCTAACTTTACATTAGATGCTGAAATCACTGATATCATTGCTCCTTCAACTAAAGACGTTTATTCAAGGTTTAACCCAGTATGTTCTAACCCAATTATAAAAATCAGAAACTCTGGAAAAGATTTACTCACTTCCTTAGACATACAATATGGCGTTGAAGGCGGGACGGTACAAACCTACCAATGGAGCGGCAATCTTAAGTTTATGGAAGAAGAAGAAGTAACGCTTGGTCAACTCATACAAGATGGCGATAAAAATGTATTTAAGGCTACCCTATTAAATCCGAACGGTTCAACCGATACTCATGGCGATAACGATTCAATGGAATCTGAATTTGAAGATTTACCCATATACAAACCCTCCTTCTTGGTGCGACTTAAAACCAATAACTATGGAAGCCAAAGTTCTTGGACCATAAAAAACAGCAACAACGAAACGGTATATTCTAGAAGTAACTGCGCTAGCAACACCTTGTATAACGATACCGTAACGTTATCAAACGGCTGTTACACTTTCAAAATTGAAGACACAGGCGGCGACGGACTAGACTTTTGGTACTGGGATAATGTAGGTCAACCTGATGGTAGTGGCTTTATCAATTTCATGTATTACGATACTATTTCGGTATTCCAATCCTTCAACAAAGACTTTGGCTCAGCTATTGTTCATTCCTTTAGAGTAACCAATGGCGTATCCATAGAAAACCATGATATGGGCGGGGTTGAAATCTATCCCTCTATCAGTGACGGAAAAGTGTTTGTTCAAACCACAAGCAAAACATCGTACCCAACAACAGTTGAAGTATTTTCTGTAAATGGACAAAAAGCGATTGAAGAAAAATGGAGCGGTAATTCTGAATTGAAAACGATTCATTTAGATGCCCTTTCAAACGGTGTATATGTCGTAAAAGTACAAAGCGGAGAGTTTATCAAAACTGAGAGAATAATTTTAAACCGTTAAGCCAAAACTAATTTTATACTTATTAAAGCTCATTTAACTCTGTTTTTATATTTTTACGCGAATGTCTACTCCTTTATATTGCAATAGCTTAACAAAATACCGCCGCTTTCGAACTCGAGAAGTAATGGTAGGAAATGTGGGTGTTGGGGGCGACAATCCCATTCGTATACAATCCATGACCACTACCGATACTATGGACACACAGGCTACTGTGGAACAAAGTATTCGAATGATTGAAGCAGGTTGTGAAATAGTACGAATCACTGCCCCTTCCAAAAAAGATGCCGAAAATCTACAAAATATAAAAGACGAATTACGAGCAAGAGGCTACGATACCCCTCTGGTTGCCGATATTCATTTTACCCCAAATGCCGCTGAAATAGCCGCGCGAATAGTAGAGAAAGTAAGGGTCAACCCTGGCAACTATGCCGATAAGAAAAAGTTCGAAGAGATAGAATACACCGATGCAACCTATCAGCAAGAACTTCAACGCATTAAAGAACGATTCCTGCCACTTGTAAGAATTTGCAAAGAAGAAGGAACCGCCATGCGAATTGGCACCAACCACGGTTCCTTATCCGATAGGATTTTGAGCCGATATGGCGATACTCCTTTAGGAATGGTAGAGTCAGCACTCGAGTTTCTGCGCATCTGCAGAGAAGAAGACTACCACAACATCATACTGTCAATGAAGGCCAGTAATACCCAAATTATGGTACAAGCCTACCGCCTTTTGATTGTTAAGATGAAAGAAGAAGACATGAACTACCCTTTGCACTTGGGCGTTACCGAAGCGGGAGAAGGCGAAGACGGACGTATTAAATCTGCAGTGGGTATTGGCACACTTTTAGAAGATGGCATTGGCGACACCGTTAGAGTTTCACTCACGGAAGAGCCCGAGTTTGAAATACCTGTAGCCAGAGATCTAGTCAAACGTTACCACGACAGGCAAAAGCACCAGCAAATTAAAGCCATAAATCACAACCCTTTAGATAGTTTTAACTACAAACGAAGAGACAGCCGAAAAGTCTTGAACATTGGCGACAAGCAAGTACCTGTTGTTGTGGCTGACTTTTCACTAAAGGAAAGCGTAAGCCCGGCCGCTTTCTTTGCATTAGGCTACCGCTATTCTGTCCCAACCGACAAATGGAACATTGGCGACATGGCCTGCGACTACGTTTTTTTAGGCAATGCAGAAATTGACTTTCACATTCCAGGAACATTAGGAATTATTTACCATTACGACACTTGGCTAAAACACAAAAATAAGGAAAGAACATACCCCTTTTTGAGCGCCATACAATATCTAGAACAAAGCGATTTATCAAAAGACCTTAATGTGGTCTATGCTTGTTTGCCCGACCTCAACACTGCACTAATTGCTAAACTAAAAAGCGACCCTACTGCCGTATTGCTGATTGACAGCTGGAACGCTCATGGTATGGCAGAACAAAGGCGATTATTTATTGAACTTTTGGAAGAAGACTGTCCCGTTCCAGTTATTATTGGACGAGCTTATGGCAATCTTTCAGATGAAGAATTACAGCTTCATGCTGCTACTGACATGGGTGCTTTGCTAATTGACGGACTAGGCGATGGCATTTTTATTGCGGCTGAAGATTGTGGCTCTGACCAAATGGTAAACCAAACCGCTTTTGGCATACTGCAAGCCAGCCGAACGCGTATTTCCAAAACAGAATACATTTCTTGCCCCTCTTGCGGACGTACCCTATTTGACTTGCAAGAAACAACTGCTAAAATACGCGCCAAAACCAACCACCTGAAAGGAATAAAAATTGGTATTATGGGCTGTATCGTTAATGGCCCTGGTGAAATGGCAGATGCCGATTATGGCTATGTAGGAACTGGCGTGGGCAAAATTACACTCTATAAAGAGAAAGAAGTGGTGCAACGAAACATCCCCGAAGAACAAGCCGTAGATGCCCTCATTGACCTCATCAAAAGCCATGGCGATTGGGTAGAGGAAAAAAGCGAGTAAAAATTTTGTAAGTTTGTGAAACATACTTAAAGCTCAATGAACTATTTACCCTTATGCCTATTTCCATATCTGCTATTATGCTTTTCCGTTTATAGACGTTGTATTTGAGTATAATTATCAATGAAAATAATTTTTAAAGCCTGTTTGAATATTTATTTTGAAAAGAATACCACACATAATCATACTGATTTTCTTCATTTTTTCTGCAAAAGCTCAGAATACATCACAAGTTGTTGTTAACTCACAATGTCCTGTATGTGATAGTGAATTTATGAAGTCTGTTATTAAGAAAATAAATTATCCGCAACAATTACTTGAAAAGAGAATAGGAGGAATTGTATATGCTGGATTCACAATTGATACATTAGGAAAAATCAAAAATGTCCATATTAATTATGGTGCTACTCCACTTATGGATGAAGAAGTTATCAGAGTAATATCATCATTACCTAATTTTGCCCCAGCATTATTAGATGGTATGTCGGGAGAAGTTGAAATGAAGTTGTCAATTTCTTTTAATCTTGCAGAGCCTTATAATGCTTTTATAGACAATAAACCATTATCCATAAAGGGATTAGAAGCTATAAAATTTGGAGACTATGAAACGGCAATGTCCTATTATAAAAAAGCATACCATCTCGAGAAAGAAAGTCTAGACGTAATCTTCAATTTAGCTCTACTATACAATAAAGTTGGAAAAAAGAAAAAAGCATGTAAGCTTTGGAAAAGAGCAATTGCACTTGGTGATGAAGAATCGAAAGAATTATTAATTAAATACTGTAATTAACTATGGCTGGAATCTTCACATACTATCTAGAGGTTAGCATTCCGGAAATTGATAATGCTTTTAGTAAGCTTTTTCACTTCTATAATACGCCCCAATATTCACAATGGTTCAATCATAGCCTCAACATTGAGCATTTGCCAAGAGGCGTTTATTTGCTGAGCCTATGGCATGAAGGGCAACAACTTCAACAAGAAAAACTGTTTAAAATACGATGAGAATAGCCCTTAGCATTAGCCTCATACTTTGTGTCACGCTTAGCGTGGCGCAAAGTGTTCTTAACGGTAGTTTTGAAAATAACACATTCAATGGTCAATATTGCAATACTGATAATACTAGCTATAATGAAAAAATGGAAAATAGCAGCATACTGCAAGGCACTAATGGAATAGACGTCTACAATCAGGAGTGTCAACTCCAACTTTCTGACAGCATTTTTAGGCTTTTACCACCTGATGGCATATGGTACATTGGTCTATTAGGTGTTGAATTTTATTTTGACACCGTTTTTTATACGTTAAAAAGAGGTATTTCGCTAAAATTATCCGAACCTTTAAATCCAAATCATTGGTACAGGCTCAGCTATTACATTAAGGATTTTCCTTTATTATCGCCTAATGATGGTGGCGTATATGAGTCTTTTGTTGATAGTACAGGTGAGCTTACCCATCCTGTCATACAAACG
>Ga0209653_1002101_pt1 | contig 14935 bp, 19 predicted proteins | sample SaaInl6LU_22_DNA_FD_184644 | JGI IMG/M metagenome (GOLD analysis project Ga0209653, IMG submission 184644) | Marine microbial communities from expanding oxygen minimum zones in the Saanich Inlet - ESP_116LU_22_DNA (SPAdes) (version 2) | ecosystem: Environmental > Aquatic > Marine > Intertidal... | reverse complement strand
CACGCGAGCGTTTCGCACCTGACTTCGGCATCTTGGGTTACATCCGCTTCGACGGTGTGCTTTCCAACACTGCCGCTGTTAAGCACCTCATCACAGCCGCATCTTAATTCGGTTTATGGGTGGGCTGGGAAACCGGCCCACTTATTAAGCCGAAAGGAGGCCCAAATGCCCAAAGTTAAATTGCTTACGTCAATGGCCGGAATTGATTTCTCGCACAATCAGGGTGACTTGATCGACTGCAACGAAGCAGAAGCCAAGCGCTACATTGCGGCTGGCATTGCTGAAGCTGTTGAAAAGCCCAAGTCAAAAATCGAGCGTGCGACCAAAAAGGTCAAAGTCGAGACTGCTGTTAAGGAAGACTAAAGATGGTCAAGCCACTCGCCTGTCACCACGCGCTAGAGATTGTGGACCCGCCTGCAAGGCTTCCGATTTCACTTTCGGAGGTCAAGGCGCAGTTGCGAGTTGAGCATAGCGACGATGATGTCATTATCGCCCGTCTGATTAATGTTGCTGTCGCATATACTGATGTGCGTGGCGCTTTGGGTCAGGCTATGATTACCCAAAAGTGGGGCCAGTGGCTTCCATCAAACCCTCCTCAAAGCGTGCCGCTCATCCTTGGGCCTGTTCAGGCTGTGACTGCTGTTAAGTATTACGACCAAGATGGCGTATTGCAGACTGATGACATCAACAACTATGAAGTCTTTGGTACTGAGTTTGCTAGCAAGGTGGGTCCAAAAGATGGATTTTCTTGGCCCGACGCGCAGGATCGACAAGACGCAATCAAAATTGAGTATGAGATTGGGTACGGGGACACATCTGCTGATGTACCTGATACTATCCGGCACGCGATGATGATGCTTATCGGTCACTGGTATGACAACCGTGAGCAGACAGGCATGGATGAGCTTTCAAACGTGCCGTTTGGTTATGAGAACCTGCTGAACATGCACAGGAATTGCTGGTATGGTTAAGGCTGGCCTAATGCGTGACCGAGTTGTCTTTCAGCGCCTCTCTGAGGGCGCTGCTGATGACTATGGCAACGTGTATAGTGGCTGGTCTGATTTGGCCTTTCGCTCTGGCGACTTGCGTGAGCAGAAGGGCCGTGAGCGCATCACTGGTGGGGTTTTGCAGGACAAGGCGCTCGCCACCCTTCGAGTGCGCTCAGACAGCGTTACATCGGCTGTGACGGCTGCTGACCGTGTTGTTGCACGGGGTATCACTTGGGCGATCAAGGATGTTATGCAGGTTGACGCTAAAGACACCTTGATGGAGTTCATTCTTGAAAAGGGTGTGGCGGCATGAAGGTTACTGGCCACAAAAAGCTGATGAAGCAGATGAAAGACTTGCCTAAAGAGACGCATGAGGCTCTTGAGAAGTCTATTCAGCGCACGGTTAATGCAGGTGTTCGCAAGGCTAGAGCAATTGTTCCTGTAGACAGCGGTGATTTGAAGTCTGGCATTTCTGGCAACGTGCAGTCTCGTGATGGCGAGATTTTTGGCTTTATCAACTTTTATGACGGCGAGTTTGCTGAAGGTTTGAAGGCAAGTTCTGTCAACTACGGCTGGGGAAATATGCAGTTTGGCTATCAGTTCCGGCGTGAGGTCAAAAGCATGATCTCTGAGCGCCATAAGCGCACCGTGCAGCGCAACCTTAACAAAGCAATCAAGGATGCGATGAATGGCTGATGGTTACGCTTTGGCGACACAAAAGGGCTTGCTGGCGGCACTGAGGGCCAATAGCGGCGTTACTGATCGTGTATCCACTCGTATATACGATGAGCCACCGCAGGACGTGGTTTTCCCGTATTTGCGCTTCAACACGATCCAGCCAAGTGCATTTGACACTGACACCGCTGAAGGTTCTCTGGTTGATATCAGCCTTGAAGCGCACTCAAGAAGTGCGTCCGGTAGGGTTGAAGCGACACAGATTGTTGAGGCTGTTAAGGCTGCTCTGCATAGGCAGGAAGGCTCTGTCACGGTCGATGGCTACACCTTGGTCGAATTGATTTTTGAGACAATTTCTGTCACAAGAGATAGTGACGGTCGTGGCTACACTGCCGTCATTTCATTTCAAGCTATGCTTGATACCGCCTGAACTTCCGCGCTTTGGGCAAGCGCTCTTAAAGGAGGCCGATCATGGCTAAACAACTTGGACGCGCCCTGCTGGTTAAGATCGGCGACGGCGAAGCATCTGAAACTTTCTCAAACCTTTGTGGTTTGAACAGCAAGTCTCTGACTATCAACAACTCATCTATTGATGTGACAACACCTGACTGCACGGCCCCAGAGGGTGCGCTGTGGACAGAAACTCTGAACGGCCTGAAGAACGTGGCTGTTTCTGGTGATGGCTTCTTTGAAGACAGCACAGCAGAGGCTCGCATGAACACAGTTGCAATGGGCGCTGACAATGCAGTGAACATGCAGATCGTTGTTCCTGACTTCGGCACATATGCTGGCGCGTTCCGCATTTCGTCACTTGAGTTTGGTGGCGAGACAGAAGGTGGCGTGACTTACTCTGTGTCACTTGAGAGCAATGGCGTTATCACGTTCACGGCTGCTTAATGACTATTACGGCTGAAGCGCCGCGTGGGGGTGTTGTCGAGTATATCGGCGACACCTCTTACACGTTCTTACTGCGCAATCGTGAGATTGAGCGGTTTGAGGATAAGCACCGTGGCATCTTTGATCTATGGGAAGGCTTCTTTGGTCGTGGCTCAAAGCCAAGTAGCGGCGAGGTTAAAGACCTTCTCGCCTTGGCGCTGGTCGGCGGTGGGATGAAAGACCATGACGCTGATGCTGTGATGCAGCGATGCACACCTGCTGACCTGATGCGGCTATTCCAGATTGCGCAAGCTGTTCTTGGTGTCGCCTTCATGCCTGACGCTGCTGATGGTGTGGAAGTAAAAAAAAAGACAGAGGGCCAGCCCCTAGCCGACTGAACGTCCGTTCGATGATAAAGAGCGGCATTGTTGCGGGCTTAAAACCTGACGAAATTCGTGATATGGTTCCGAAAGACACATGGCTTGTGTTTAGCGGCTGGTCTGAGGCACACTCTCCAAAGAAGGCTGGATCGGATGCCATGACGGCGGAACAATACAGAGAGCTTGTGGAGCGAGTAGATGGCAATTAATGCAGAACAGCTAAACATCATTTTGGCGGCTCGCGACAAAGAGTTCACCAAGGCGATGGATCGCAGCCAGAAGCGCGTTGAGCGGTTCGCCAAGCAGTCTAATAAGAGCTTATCCACATCATCAAAATCATTTGACATGATCGGAACCGCAGCCAAAAGGCTTGCACCAATCTTGGCGGCATCATTTAGCGTTTCCGCCTTGCAGGGTATGGTTAATGCCACTGCTGAAATAGGTGTCATGGCTGATGTTGCTGGTGTCTCTGCCGAGAGGTTCCAAGAGCTTTCTTTTGCCGCTTCAAACTTTGGTATTGAGCAAGGTAAAATGTCGGACATCTTGAAAGATGTAAATGACAAATTTGGGGACTATGTGCAGACGGGCGCTGGCCCTCTTGCAGACTTCTTTGACAACATTGCGCCAAAGGTCGGCTTAACCGCTGATGCATTTGCTGACCTTTCTTCAGAGCAAAAGTTGGGAAAATATATCTCTGCACTTGAGGAGGCTAATGTTTCTCAGGACGGGATGACATTCTATCTTGAAGCATTGGCAAGTGATGCAACTGCCTTGCAGGGCGTGTTCGCTAACAACGGCGCAGAGCTTGATCGCTTTTCTAAAAAGTTGCGTGATGCTGGCGGTGTAATGAGCGACAGCTTAATTGATGAGGCCCGCACGGCAAAAGAAGAACTAAATGCTGCGTCTAAGATTATTAAAGCAAACCTGACGGTCGCCTTTGCTGAGTTGATCCCATTTGTTACTGCTGGCGCTCAAGGCTTTGCCAATCTTGTGACTAGCGTTGTTGACGGTATTGAGGCGATTGATAGGTTCTTGAACCCAATCAGCAACCTTGAGGCGGCGACAGACAATGTCGTTAGGGCAATGGCTGACGAAATAAATCAGTCTCAACAGCTTAATATCGCTCTAGGCAAGTCAACAAACATGTCGGTTGCGGCTGCTAAGGAAAAGTTAAAAGAGGCATCCGCTAGGCATGAGAACGTCAAGGCTGCAATAGCAGAGCAGAAGGCGCTGGCTCTAAGTTCCGGTGAATATTCGCAGCTTCTTGATGACATCCAAGTTACGCAAGATGCGCTGCAATCTATCAGCCCTGCACCTGATACACTTATGGGCGGGAAGGCTGCACAGTATGAAGCAGAGCAACAGAGGCTGGTTGAACTTCTCCTTGAACAACAGCGCATGCTTGATGCGGACGAGGAGCTTTCAGAGCAGTTTGAGCGCACACAGAAAAATATTGAGGAACTGACTGAATCACTTGCGAACGCAAAGAATGGCATGGTTTCGTTTGGCGATGGAGTCACCGAGCCTATTGAGCCATCAGATCGTTTAGCACACAGCGTTAGAGCGGCTTACACAGCAACAGATGATCTTAATTCTGGCGTCCAGCACGCTATTCCATCCCTAAGAGCAATGGGTCTGACTGCTGATGATGCGGCTAGTGTCATGGGTACTCTTGAGAGCAGCATGGAAAGCGCCTTCATGTCTATGGTGGACGGAACTTCATCTGCAAAAGACGCATTTAAGTCTATGGCCTCAGAGGTGATTAAAGAGCTTTACCGTGTCTTAGTTGTCCAGCAACTTGTGAGTAGCATCACGGGCCTGTTTGGTGGCGGAGGAACCCTTCCTAGTGGGGTTTCACCAAGCACAAGTCTGAGACCTGTTGCTAGGCCAGCGGCTTCAGGCAGCAGCGCGAAGGCTGGTCAGGCCTACATGACGGGTGAGCATGGTCGCGAGTTATTCGTCCCGCAGGTAAACGGGCGCATCTTGAGTGCGGCTCAAACCAATAACGCGATGTCTGGCGGCGGTGACGGTGTTGTCATTAACCAGACAATCAATGTATCAACGGGTGTGCAGCAGACTGTTCGCACTGAGATCAAGCAGCTTATGCCGCAGATTGCGGAAAGCACAAAGTCTGCTGTGGCTGACTCAAAGCGGCGCGGTGGATCATATGGAAGGTCGTTCTCATGAGCATCAGTTATCCTCTGAGCTTGCCGACTAACACTCGCATCAGGACTATTGACCTGACGGCGGTAAATGCGGTGGCGTATAGCCAAAGCCCTTTTACTTTTTCTGGTCAGGCTCACGCCTATTCTGGGCAATCATGGCAGGCTGATGTTACGTTGCCAGCCATGCGCAGGTCGGACGCGGAGCAGTGGATCGCATTCCTGCTGAGTTTGCGCGGCCAGTTTGGCACATTCTTACTTGGAGACCCGCTCGCGTGTTCGCCTAAAGGCACTTCAACTACAGCCAACGTAACTGGTTCGGCTGGTGACAATAGTGTCAGTGTGGCAATGTCCGGCACGCTTCTTGCTGGTGATTACATCCAGCTTGGCACGGGGTCTGGCGCACGTTTGCACAAGGTTCTGCAAGACCAATCTGGTTCTGGCACGCTTGAGATTTGGCCTGCACTAAGAGCGGATCAATCTGGCTCATCGGCAACGCTGACAAACCCAGTTGGCGAGTTTCGCCTTTCATCAAACCAGCAATCGTGGTCTGTTAATGAGGCCAGCATTTATGGCATTACATTTGGCGCGATGGAGGCATTATGACCAGAAGCACACCAGCTTCACTGCTGACGGCCCTATCTCAACCTGAAGTTGAGCCGTTTTACGCTGTTGAGATGGACTTTGACTCTGGCCCTGTTCGCTTCTGGACGGGTTATGGTGACAGAGTGATATTCAGTGACAACTACATCGGCACGGGCAGCTTGCTGAATATCAGCGGGCTTGATGAGGTGAATGACCTGTCAGCAAAGAATATAACTTTGCAGCTTTCTGGTGTGCCGACTGATCTGGTTTCGCTTGCACTGCAAGAGCCATATCAGCGACGGGCCTGTAAGGTTTACTTTGGCACGACTGATACTTCGACACCTATCGAAGTGTTTAGCGGCTTGATGGACGTAATGTCGATTGAGGACAGCGGTGAAGCCAGCACGATTACGCTGACGGTCGAGAGTAAGCTGGTTCGTTTGGAGAAGGCGTCCAACTGGCGCTACACCAATGAGAACCACCAATCTCGTTATGCAGATGACACGTTCTTTTCTTATGTCTCAGGCTTGCAGGCCCGCGACATTGTGTGGGGACGTGAGGTCACATCGGACTGATGGGGCCAAGAGAGCGCCTCAACGCCTACCTGAAGGCGAAGAAGGGCGAACCCTTTGTCTGGGGTAGTCATGACTGCCTGACGTTCACGAATGATGCTTGGCGGGCTATGTACGGGCATGGCTGGGCTGATGAGTGGGTTGGTCGGTATATGACTGACGGTCGAGTCATCCGCAGGTCTGAGCTTGTTAAAGAGCTTCACAGGTTGCACGGTGCAAGTACGCTTGAGAGCGCCATAGACACACGCTGGGAGCGCATTGACGGCATTCCGCCACTGGGTGCGCTTGTTACTACGAAGAAGGCCCGCAAGTGGATCACAGGCGTTGCTATGGGCATTTGCACGGGAAGCAAGTGCGCTTTCTTGGATAAGGTGGGTGTGATATACCTGCCGCTAGACGATATTGACGGAGCGTGGGTTAAGGCATGAAAAGCAATCTTCCATATAATGTGATGCGCCATGCTGATTGGGATAAAGCCCCGCGAATGCCACAAGCGATTGCTGCGGCTGTTACTGGGTTTTCTTCATATGCTGCCGCAGCAGCAGCGGGATCGGCGCTTGCCTATGGTGCTGTATATGTCGGGGCTTACCTTGCAGTCTCCGCCGTCACATCATGGGCGCTTGCAGCCCTAGCACCTAAGCCAGACTTCTCTTCATTTGGTTCGCAGGGCACACTTGTAAACAGTCGTGACGCCACTGCACCTGCTGACTTTGTTTATGGTCAGGTCCGCAAGGGCGGCACAGTGACTTACTATGAGTCAACTGGCGAGAAGAATAAATATCTGCACCAGATCATTGTGCTTGCTGGCCATGAGGTTGCTGAGATCGGCGACATCTACATCAATGATGAAGTTGTTACTTTCGGCGAATTTGAGGGCGACTTATACACATATGACGTAAACTATGAGAAGAATAGTGATGGCCGTGCGACAACAGCCAGTTCTGATATTGATTACTCTGTTGGCCAATCTCTCAACCCCGCAGAAACGCAGGCTCTTACTGGGATTGACGGGGCGATTAATGGGTACATTACCTCAAAAACAGTAAACGGTACATTAGGGCCAGATTATGTATCTGGCGATACTTGGCAGAGCAAAATCCGCATCCAGAAGTTTGACGGAAGCCAAACGACGGCACCTGCTGACCTGCTGGCTGAGTCGGAGCTTACAGGCTCAGACGCGCTTACCGCTGATTTCGTCGGTAACGGCATCGCTTATCTTTATGTGCGCTATGAGTATGACGCGACTGTATTTGCTAGTGGCGTGCCGCTCATCACAGCTATCGTTAAAGGTAAGAAGGTGTATGACCCGCGCACTGGCGTGACGGCTTATAGCAACAACGCTGCGCTCTGTATGCGTGACTATATCACCAGTGAATACGGGCTGAATGACAGCGCTATTGATGACGTGGTATTTTCCGCTGCGGCCAACGAGAGTGATGAACTTGTCACCCTTAGTGGTGGCGGCACAGAAAAGCGTTACACGATTGATGGCATTGTTAAGGCGAGTTCACCTGTCGGCAAAGTGTTGGGCGACATGGCGACAGCATGTGCTGGCACGTTGTTCTGGGGGTCAGGTTATTGGAAGCTGAAAGTTGGCGCATATACTGCACCTGTCAAAACGCTAACACTTGATGACCTGCGCAGCCAGATCAACCTAAACACGCGGTCAACTATGCGTGACAGCTTTAACGGCGTTACAGGCACCTTTAATGATGCGTCAGCCGATTACATCACTGCTGACTACCCGCCAATCAAAAGCAGCGTATTCCAAGCTGAGGATGGTGGGGATGAGCTTTTACTAGACCTGCCCTTGCCGTTCACCACAAGTGCCGCCACAGCGCAGCGCATTGCCAAGATGACGCTCTATCGTGGTCGTGAACAGATGACCATCAGTGCTGACTTCGGGCTTGAGGCGTTCAACGTGGAAGTTGGCGACATTATCGCTTTCACAAATGAGCGTTATGGCTTTGACGAAAAAGAGTTTGAGGTAATCGGCTGGAAGTTCTCATCAAATCAGGATGCGGGCGATCTGCGGGTCAACCTTACTCTGCAAGAGACTTCCGCTGCGGCCTTCGATTGGAACGCAGAAGAAAGCGACATCATAGGCAACAACACAAACTTGCCTGATGGTGGTGCTGGCTTGGCGATTACGAATTTGACTGCTTCGGCAGGTGGGCGCACTCAGGGTGACGGCACGTTTATCAACACGGCTGTCCTGAACTGGGATAATGCGGCTAGTGCATTTGTCGTTCATTATGAAGTCGATTGGCGCGTTGTCGGTGATACAGCTTACAACTCAACAACAACGGCAGACAGCTCTATAGAGATTGCGCCTTTGGTTGATGGTGTGGAATATGAGTTCCGAGTTCGCTCAGTCACTGCGAGCGGTGTTTTTGGCCCGTATGCGACAGCAACTCTAACTGCTGGCGGCGACACGACTGCACCAGCACTGCCGACAAGCGTGTCTGCTGATGGTGGCTTTAGGTATATCACTGTAAGCTGGACGAACCCTGCTGACGCTGACCTTAATTATGTTGAGGTGTGGGAAAACGACACTGACAACTCTGGTGGCGCTAGTCTTGTCGGCACATCTGGCAGCAGTGAGTTCATTCGACCCAATCTGGATGTGAACGTCACTAAGTTCTATTTCTTACGGGCTGTTGACTACAGCGGCAACACGTCAGACTTCACCGCTGGCGTATCAGCAACCACAACATTCCTTGATGACCCTGACTTTGCTAACGGCATCTACAGCTTGTTCACTGAGCAAGGGCTTTATGCGATTGAGGATGTTACATCTCTGCCGCCTTCTGGTGACTTTGTAGGTCAGAAGGTGTTTAACCGCACGGATGGCAAGCTGTATCAGTGGACGGGTTCTGCTTGGGAGGCGTTGGTTGCTGACGTTCCAGATGGGTCAATCACTGAGACTAAGATTGCGAACGATGCGATTACAACGCCTAAGCTGGCTGCAAATGCGGTTACTGCATCTGAGATACTTGGCGGGACGATAACTGGCGACAAGATCACAGCCAACACGATCACAGGTGGCTTGCTGGCTACATCTGGCATTATTACTAACTCAGCACAGATCACGGATGCCGTAGTTACCAACGCTAAGATTGACAACCTTGCAGTCACCACAATTAAGGTGGCTGATCGTGCCATCACAAGCCAGACATCTGTTAATGTGTCATCTTACAACTACACAACTCCGACTGCAACGTGGCAAACAGCCATGAGTGTATCTGTCAGCGCAGATGCAGATGAAGAAGCAATCATCGGGGCTTCATTTTTGCTGACAAGGCCAACAGACACTAGCGCCAGATATAGGGTGGTGTGGAACGGTGTCGTTCAAAGGTCAGGAAGCACACTATCAGGTGGTGGGGAGCTGGATAGACCTTTTACAGACATTGCTGGTGTGACTACTCAGTCTGGGACTAACACGTTGCAGGTGCAGATTTTCAGCACTAGCACATCGGCCGATTTATCGGATGGAACCTTGTTTATCTTTGAGGCGTTCAAATGAAGGCTACAGTTTACAACTCCGCAACTGGTCAGATTACTTCGACTGTATCTGCGAGAAGTCTTGAGATCATTCAGCTTAACATCCCAGATGGTTCGTCTTGGGTTGAGGGCGAGTACTCAGGCGCAGAATACTACATCAAGGATGGCTCTGCTGTTGCTCTGCCGCCTAAGCCTGACTACCCGTGCGACTTTGACTACAGCACTGAGCAGTGGGTTTGGGATGATGCGCAGTCTTGGGGTAACCTGCGTGCAGAAAGAGACGAACTCCTTGCTGCATCTGATTGGACCCAAGTGCCTGATGCACCTGTAGATCAAGCTGCATGGGCGACCTACCGCCAAGCCTTGCGTGACTTACCTGACAACACGACTGACCCGCGCAATCCTGTATGGCCGGAAAAACCGTCCTGATTTACTACTGCAAGCCTTTGTGCTAGATTGCAGGGGCATATGCTAACATAACTTCCGGAGGCCAATTATGGCGACTTTTAACAAAGTGAACGATTTCGTTCTGAATGCGGTTCATAATATGGACCTTGAGAGCGATCAGATCGTTGTTGCTCTGTCAAACACCGCACCAGCTTCAGAGGGCACAAACCCTACAACTGACGGCAATGGTGTTTTGGCAAACGTGACTGAGATTGCTTACACAAACCTTTCTTCGCGCAATGTCACGACTTCTTCTTCTACACAGACAAGCGGCACATATAAGCTGGTATTGTCTGACATTACGCTGACATCAAGCGGCGGCTCAACTGGCCCATTCCGCTACGTCTACATTTACAACGACACCGTTGCCACACCTGCTGACGCCTTGATCGGATACTACGATTATGGTTCGTCTTTGACGCTTAACGATGGCGACAGTCTCACAGTGGACTTCTCTGCTGCTAACGGTGTTCTGCAAATCTCATAAGGTTAAATACTAATGGTCACTCTCGTAAACAGAGCCAAAGTCGCAACGTCCACAACGGGCAGCGGCACGATAACTCTTGGGTCTGCCGAGAGTGGCTATCAGACCTTTGCTGACGCAGGTGTAACGGATGGTCAAACTGTCCGCTACACTATTGAGGATGGTGACGCTTGGGAGATCGGCACAGGCGTATATACAGCGTCTGGCACGACCCTTAGCCGCACACTTACTGAGAGCAGCACAGGATCACTCCTGAGCCTCTCTGGTGAAGCTGTAGTATTCATCACAGCCGCTGGTGAAGACATTCAGCAACCGCCCTCTGAGGGGGCTTTTGTCGATGGCGACAAGACTAAGCTGGATGGCATCGAAGCTGGTGCTACTGCTGACCAGACCGCAGGCGAGATTAAGACAGCTTACGAAAGCAACGCTGACACGAACGCCTTTACTGATGCTGAGCAGAGTAAGCTGTCTGGTATCGAAGCGGGTGCTGACGTAACAGATACAGCTAACGTGACTGCTGCTGGCGCACTTATGGACAGCGAGGTAACTAACCTTGCTCAAGTTAAAGCGTTTGACAGTGCAGACTACGCTACGGCGGCACAGGGTTCACTTGCTGATAGTGCTTTGCAGTCGGGTGATAACGTTTCTACCCTAACCAATGACGCTGGATACATTACAGGCAACCAAACTGTCACACTGTCTGGTGATTTGTCTGGCTCTGGTACAACCTCAATTAATGCTCAAATAGCTTCCAATGTGGTCGGCGCAAATGAGTTAAATGTATCTGGCAACGGCACAAGCGGTCAGTTTCTATCCTCTGACGGAGATGGCACATTTAGCTGGGCTGACGCTGCTGGTGGCGGTCCAACGCTAGAGGCCACAGCATCTGGTGCATTGGCTAATGGTGACTTGGTTGTCGTAAACTCTGATGGGACGGTGAGTGTTGTTGAGTCGAGCTTAGTTACGCAATCTGTCGGCACGACGGTAAGAATAGATTACCAAGCAAACTCTACTGTTAGTGCTGTATATGACCCCGTGAACGAAAAAGTTGTTGTGGTTTACTCAGGCAGTTCTAGTTACGGATATGCTGCCGTTGGCACGGTGAGCGGAACTTCGATCAGTTTTGGAACGTCTGTTGTTTTCAACAGCGCCGCTTCATACGAAATGTACGCTGCATATGACAGTGGCAATAGCAAGATCGTTATCTTCTTTGCAGATACAGCCTCCCGTTACCCTGCGTTTATTGTTGGCACAGTAAGCGGCACTTCTATTAGCTTTGGCACAAAGAACCAAGTAAACACAACTGACTATGTCGAATCAAACTCTGTTGGAATTGCCTATGACCCAAACGAGTCCAAGGTTTTTGCTTTCTTTAAGAACGGTAACGGGAACAACTTTGAGGGAATCGGGGCTACAATCAGTGGAACAACGGTAACTGCAAGTTCATCTGTCATACTTCAAGGTGCGGCGGCTTATGGCTCTGCTGTTTATGCGCCAAGTGCATCAAAGATAGTTCTTTTCTATTCAGATCAGACAAATTCTAGCAGGCCCACAGCGGCATTTGTGAGCTTTAGCGGAACAACCCCTTCTCTCACCAGTAAAACGCAAATGACTGCCGATACTGGCAGTTGGTGCAGCGTCACTTATGATCCTGATACGGAGCAATGTATTGCTGCTTATTGCAACGACACTCAGGCTCAAATGTTTGTACAGACAATTATGTCAGCAGCAGCAATCTCTGCTGGGGCTGCGTACAACGTAGGTCCAAACGTAAACTACACATCCATTACCTACAATAAAGCCGCTAAAAAGGCTGTTGTTGTTTTTGAGGATGACCTGACCAGCGACAGACTAGGTGCAAAGGAATTGACCATAAGCGGCACTACTATCACTGCCAGCAGCACGATTGTTTTAGACTCCTCCTCAACAGATTACACCTCTATCGTTTACCACGATGCCTTAGACCTGACGGTCGTTGCATCTGACTCAAGCGACGATACAAAGGCCCGTGTCTTTAGGAGTGGCTACACTTCTACCAACCTGACCGAAGAAAACTACATTGGAATATCTGACGGCGTATATGCAGACACGGCAACTGCTACGGTGCAAATCGTAGGCTCCGTCGATGACGCTCAGTCTGGGCTTACTTCAGGTCAGTCTTACTACGTTCAGATAGACGGAACTCTGGACACAACGCCTGATGACCCATCTGTGTTCGCTGGAACAGCCGTCAGTGCCACAAATATTATTGTGAAGGGATAGCTGAAATGAAAACCTTGACTAAAGGCAATTGCTCTATCTACCTGTTTGAAGACAGCAAGGTGATTGCAATCACCGCAGACAACATCATTGTGGGTAACCCTGTAGAGTTCATCATTGATGACTGTGACAGCAGCAACACCGTTCTTCACGAAGGCGTTACCGCTCCAGATGATTGGATTGGCCACAAGTATGACTTCGATGGCACAACATGGACACAGAACCCTGATTGGGTTGACCTCAGCGCAGAATAAGGAGCGGCCATGCTTGGATTTGCACCACTAGCCTCAAGCCCACTCGCTGATGATGGTGGTGTCCGCGAGTATGCCCTTGAGGTCACACAGGGATCGTTTGCGGTTGGCTTGTATGAAGCTGACTTTAACCTGTCTCGCTCATCGCAGGCCACCAGCTATGCTGTAACTGGCCAAGAGGCTGGCTTGCTGATCGGTCGCGCTATCGCGGCTGACAGCGGCTCATACAGCCTCACTGGTCAAGACAACGGCTTTGTCTTTGATGCCAAGGTTATCGCTGGTCGCGGCACATATCTGACAGCCGAGCAGGTTGCCAACTTTGCGCTTACCAAGTCTGCTGGCATCGGCACATTTGCGCTGACAGGGTTCGACTTCGGCTTCAACAGAGAGATGCCCGCAGAAGCAGCGTCATTCAATGTTGCTGGTCAGGCTACGTTCTTTGGCGTCAATCTGGTGGCTGGCTCTGGCGCACTCGCGCTTGTCGGTCAGGCTGCGAACACCAACACCAGCAAAACTGCTGGCTCTGGATCGTTCACACTCACAGGTCAGGATGCGAATGCCTTCCCGAATGTCATCGTTGATGGTGGCTTTGGTGAGTTTGCGCTTGCGGGTCAGGCGGCTGACCTAGACCGTGATTACCGCCTGTTTGCCGATGAAGGCACGTTCACGCTCGCATTCACTGACACAGATGTAGATACCAGCCTGACAGCAGGTGCAGGCGTATTTGCGCTGGCGGGTCAGGGCGCTGTTCTCAACATCAATGAAGTTCTGCCTGCTGATGGCGTGAGTTACACGCTGACAGGTCAAGACATCAACTTTGATGTGAGTGACAACTTTGTTGCTGAAGCTGGCGTGTTTGCCGTCAATGCAGAAGACGTTGCGCTTGATGTGAACTTCTACCTGCTTGGTGGCGAAGGGCAGTTTAACGTAACTGGGCAGGATGTTGATTTTATCGACACGAACCTGCTGACCGCTGAGACGGGTGAGTTTACTGCGACTTACGATGATGCTCGCCTTGAGCCTGAACTTACACTGCCTGCACAGGCTGGTGAGTTTGCGCTTGTTGGTCAGGCGGCAGGCATTCAGCAATACTTCATCATTGATGGCGTTGGTCTGTTCTCGTTTGACGGGTATGGCGCGGCGATCAGTGCTGCAAGGGCACGTCGCTTTGAGTATGCTGGCAACTTAACCGGAGTCGTACTGTCGCAAGATGGTCCAAATTCTGCTATTCTCGTGCAAGAAAACAATGAGGCCGCTTGATGAGCTTTTATATTAAACAAGATGACACGACGCCTTCGCTGCGTGCTGACCTTAAAAACGGAAGCGGCAACAATGTAGATTTGCTGGACGCGACTGTTCGGTTCCATATGCGCGAGGTTGGGTCCACCAATGTTGTTGTTGATGCTGACGCTACAGTCATCAGCGAGGCTGGTGGCACGGTGCAGTATGATTGGGTTGCGGGTGACACTGCTGACGTTGGGTCATATCAGGTTGAGTTCGAGGTGACTTACCCTACAGGCACGGTCGAGACATTCCCGAACAACGGCTATATCCGCGTCGAAATCATCAGCGACATCGCGTGACATGCTCTGCACCCTGACGCTTGTAGCTATCGGCCACATCTGGATGGGTGATGATGCTTTTGCGTACAAAGCGTGTTATTATAGCTGTGAGCAGCGCACGATCATTCCAGCGAATGAGACGTGCGTTAAAGCATATGGAGAGGCGTGAACATGGATTGGTCTTGGTTG
>Ga0209653_1002099_pt1 | contig 14945 bp, 17 predicted proteins | sample SaaInl6LU_22_DNA_FD_184644 | JGI IMG/M metagenome (GOLD analysis project Ga0209653, IMG submission 184644) | Marine microbial communities from expanding oxygen minimum zones in the Saanich Inlet - ESP_116LU_22_DNA (SPAdes) (version 2) | ecosystem: Environmental > Aquatic > Marine > Intertidal... | reverse complement strand
GAGATTCTTTCTGTATATGCTTCTAATTTATTTTCAATATAGTCTATGTCATATATATTATTATAATTAATATTATTTAAGTCTTCTAATATTTCTTCATATTGATTTATAGGATCATTTAATAATTCATCTATAATATAGTCGTTTATATTTCCTATGTATTTATAATCATCCATAATCTATATTATATAAATATTGTTTTATTAAGAAAAAGTACTAATATTAAAAATAGTACATAATTTAAATAGTTTATAAAATATATTAAACTTTATAAAAAATATAAAAAAATAAAATTATGTACTCAAATTTATTTTATGGATTTTGAGTTCTCTAACAAATATCCTATAGATATATTACTTGCTATTATAGTACACCATATTATATATATAGCATTTGGAGATATTATAAAATAAGCCTTTCTGGCATCAAATGTTAAAAAACTTTGAAAAGCCCAAATGAAGTTAAATAAAATTACATTATAACCCATATTATAATGAACAATATATCTATTTTTATAAAAATCATTACCATATACTATAATTGGTAATATATGAACAAAGAAACTTGCAAAGTTTATATGAGTATGTGTACACCATTTAGGTATATTTGGCATATTCATTATTTCATTTTTAGCTGTAAAGTGAAAGATATGATATATTATAAAAATTGTTGCTGAATTAATTGTTAGAAATACATTAAGCATTTTATTATTACAAAAATGATTTATAAATATTAATATTATATTCCAATTTGTATATTGTATTAATGATTGTGATATTGATTTTACAATTTTAGAGGACGTATTCATATTTAATAATTTTATTAATACAGGTATTGATATAGATGTTGATACCAATATTATCTCAAATTCTTTTTTAATAGACAGTTCCATATTTATATATTTATATTATAAAATAATTATTATATACTATTTGTAAAAAGTAATATGAATAAAAAAAATTTTGAAAAAGAACTTAATATAATAAGCTCTATATTAGATGATCTTATTTATAAAATTTATAATTATTATAATAATAGTCATATAGACAATAATTATATTGATACTTTAGAATATAAATACAAAGAACTTATGATAAAATAAATTTGATTCAAAAAAATTAAAAATTTAAAAAAATGACACTGTTTTTTAAATTTTTACCAACACAATCAGATAGAACAAACCTTATATCAACATTTACAATGGACGTTTCACAAGATTATATGAAGATTATTTGTGACTACGTTACCGAAAAAAATAATGTTAAAGATAATATTTACGATATCATTCGTAAGGATTTCAAAAATTATCTTGAAAATTATAATCCATATGAAGAATATGAAGGCGATGGTTGTGATATAGACCATATGACATGGATTACATCTTATGTTGATAAAATGTCTATAGATTCCAAAAATGACATTATTATTAAATTTGGTTTTGCGAAATTGATTACAATTCTTCCAGATATTGCAAAAGAGAATTGTTTTGAAGATTTTGAAAGCTTTCTTTATGATAATTCAGATGAAGATTTTACCCAAACTATTATTCTCTCCTATATTGTTACGAATTATATAGTTAATGATATCTTCGAATTTTGAAAAATATTTTTATAAAAATAAAAATAGATGGTTTAAAGAAAAATGGTCATAATGGTTATATTACCATATTGTTCCATTTTTTCTTTTGATAATGTGTAAAATAATACATTTATGTCAATTATAATCAAATTTTATACTACAGGAGCTGTAGCATTAGTTGTAATAAAAATATTTATTTTTTAGGAACTTCTTCATATTCTCTATATTCAAATTTAGGCATTATACTACCCATACCAGTATTGTTAGCAGCTTCATCTAAATCTGTTGCTGATAAAAGTAGTTTACTATTTAAAAATACTGGCTGAACTATATTTTTAGTTCCAGCAGTAGTACAAACAGGAGGTACATAGTGTGATTGACCTCTGTAATGTTGTTTATAATCTATTGGATTATATATACGTGTTGTATCACCTTCTTCATTAGTAAAAGGACGTCTTTTAAAAGGCATAGAAGTATTGCGATTTTTATCATCTAAATTAATATTAATATTGAATATATTATTACCATCTTTAACAATTTTTTGTATATGATTTTCAGAATCCATAGAGGAATCCTTATCAATTGATGATAATTTACAATTATTGTTTAAGTCATTCGCTGTTCCAGATGCATCTGGTTCATTTATAATAGAACCTTTGCGATTTAATATGTCATCTTTTTTTAATTGATTTGCTTTATTTTTAAGATCAAGTAATATGAAATATTTATTAAAAAGTTCTAATAATAGTTCTTTTGATAACATACGTGCTTCTAAAACATCTTTTTCAAATTTATAATAATTACCATTTAAAAGCATAGCTATAAAAAGATAATCATTAAATTGTAAATGTATATAACAATCTCTTAATGGTAATAACATCTTATTTGGTAAATCTTTGTTTAAAGTTTTATTATAAATTACAGTTAAATATTTTAAAAGCTTATCAGTTGAAACAGCAGATTTTAAAAGAGGGTTTGTACTATTTGATTGCATATTTACAATAATTTCATATTCAGGTGTATTCATTAGTTTAGTAATAAGAAGTTCTTCGTCTATCTCTTTATTATAAAGTTGTTGCGAATTTATATTTAACTCATTCTTAGTAGGCTCTCTATTTAATATCTTTGCATATACTTCAATAATATTTGAATAATATGATTTTATTTTATCATCGTTTTCAGATATATCTTCTGTATATGGTAAATAAGAATCAGGAATAGAATCAGTTATTTTTTGATATCTATTTAAACTACTACCTGATAATTCTTGTTGTGAATTTAAAGATAATTCGGATAAAGATGCTCCTGCTTCACCTAATATTCCGCTTATTGATGTTAATGATGGTAAATTATTATACATATTATATGATCTATCTAAATCATTCGGATCATATTTTAGTATATCTTTTTTATCATTATTAGATTCTTTATTTGTTGATGCATCAGTTACTGTGTCTGTTACTGTGTCTGTAAAAGTTTCAATATTTCCAATAGAATCTTTTAAAAAAAAAGCCATGAAAATTATTATAAGCGGTATTAGTAATGTTAAATTCATTTACTCTCTATAATACTATAAAAAATAAAAAAATGATACATATCGTATTATTATTTTAATTATATAAATCATGGATATTATTACTAAAAATACTGAATTGTTTGGTAACAAAAACATAATTAAATCTAGTGATACAAATAAATGTATTCCTGGATATTATTACATTCATACTAAAAATGGTCTTAAAAAAATTAAAGATATTAATGATAATGATAAGGTTTTAACGACAAAGGGATATAAAAATATTAAGAAAAAAGTTGTCCAAGATAAGCAACATCTATCAACAATTTATACATCTAATGGAGAATTTAAATGTACTCCTAATCATCGCATGGCAGTAGTTGATAATATTTATGGATACAAATGGGTTGAATCACAAAATCTTAAAGAAGGTGATATTCTTTTAACTGTTAGAAAACCTATTGAAGGAATTGAAACAATATTACCTAAAAATGAATTTTCAAAATCTAAAAAACAGGTTGTAGATTTAACACCTGATGTAGCGTGGTTTATTGGTATATTTAATGAAGCAGGTAATTATAATACAGATTATATTAGTGATTCCACTTTTGTTAGTGATTTAACTTCATTTAATATTACTGTTTATGGTTTTGAATTAATTGAAACTATTAAAAATTTTATTAGAAAATTTGATAATAATGCTAAATGTTCTCTAAAAAGACTGTATGATGAAAATATTTATACTATTGTATGTAATTCAGAAGAGCTTTCTCAATATTTTAATAAATATTTTAAATACAATAATAATACTTTTGAAATACCTTCCTTTATTAAAGAGGGAACATTAGATATTCGTAAAGCTTATATTGCAGGTATAATCGACGGTAATGTATCTAATTATGATAAAGGATTTGTTATTACTAAAACAAATAAAGTAAGAGCCGATGAATTACAAAATATATGTTATTCTTGTGGTTTTGAAACTACAAATATTTATATTAATAATAAATCAAGTATGACTAATACACTTAAAGTTTCAACTTATTTTAGTATGAATGTTATAAATAGTATTAAAGAACTTCATAAATCTATCAATTATGACGATATATATCATATAAATAATTCTTTCCCTGTAAAAATGGTTAAAGATTTTATTGAAGACGAATATAATACTAATATCATTTCCGATATTGATATTAATAATAAATGTGTTTATGAACTGTTTAATAAACTTAATATTGATAATATTAAAAGTGTTAATATTAATGATTTTGATAAATATGTAATAACATTAAATTATTGCCCATCGGTTATTACCAAAGTAGTATTTGACTGTTGTATGGTTGAAGAAACATATTATATTGATATTGAAAATAATCACGAATTTTATTGTAATGGTTATCTTACAAATAATTCAGTATAACAAATAATTCATATAAAAGTATATAAAAGTATACTTACTAAGAGTAATAAAATGGAAGAAGTATCTACTAACCCAGTAGACAAACATGTTAAAGTATGTGATAAAACACAGAAAGTATTAGACCTTTTTATTAAAGAGATTGATATCACACAAAAATATTCATTAGATGAATTTAAAAAATTGCTATCAGACGCTTATAAATCCTCAAAAATTAAAGAAGAAACTGATAAGAGACCTTTAAGCAAATATAATATCTTTATTAAAGAAAATATGTCAGAGTTTAAAAAAGAACATCCTGACAAAACTAATAAAGAAATTATGAGTCTTATTGCTGTAAAATGGAACGAGACTAAAAATAATTCTGATTAATAAAAGCTTATTTTTATTTATTTATATTCATACTATAAATTGATGACGTTATTTCTTCCATAGCGTCTTTTACTTCAACTATATTATTGTTACAATAATCTTCATAATATTTTAATGTTTCTAGCCAAGAGAGAGCAGGTATCGCTCCTTCTTCATCATATAGATTCCAAAATTTATCTAGAATTTCTTTTTTCATTTTTATAATATAACTTTATAATATTTAAGTATATTTAAGTATATTATAAATGTTTATAAATGCTTATAAAATGTTATATATATGTTATAAATAGATAATGATAATAATAGAATATAATTTATTATTAATATTATTATTAACTATTGTAAAAATGACAGGAGATTTTACTTTAGATAATTATATATATACGAAAAATTATATTAATTTATTTTATGGTATTATAGCGTATATTGGTGTTATATATCTTCTTATAAAGAGTTTACAAGTATACCCGCTTTTATATGTTAATATTATATGGAGTGGTATGGCTGTATTATTAGAAACTTCTTCGTCAGTTATCATATTTGGTAAACGTTTCAAAAATATATATCACGTTTTAGGTTTCTTCTTAATATTTATTGGAATAATCATTTTACATTATTATAGGTATGATTAGATTTTTAAGTAAAAATCGCTTGTGTTTATTTTACATTTTTAGAGACACTTGATGTATATAATATTATTAAGAAGAGTACATAATTTTATTTTTTACATAATATATTAAACTTTATAAAAATTTTAAAAAAATAAAATTATGTACTATTTTTCAGTCTTATAAAAACTATATTCTATTTATTTCTGTAGCCATTCTTTTAAATAAATCTACCTTCTCGTCATATTCCATAGTAACCCATTTATTAATATCATTATAAGCATTATAATCAATATCTGGTAATAAATAAAAATCTTCTATTTGATATGGTGGTAAGTATGTTTCCATTAGTTTACCATTATTAAATAATTCAAAAATTTTTAAAACAAGAGTTGCGCTTGTTAGGTCTGACGACCCAGTATCGTTTACATCAATATATGCAGGAAATACAAATATTGTTAAAATTTTAAATTTAGTATTACCAAACAATCTATATATATATATATTATACAAATTATATTCGTCTATAACAGCACCAATCATAAATTTTTTATCATTTGAATTTTTAATATATCTAGGTTTTTCTATTTTAGGATCAATTATCTTCATGATTTTCATAATACTATTTATGTCTTTATCTGTTAAAATATATTTACCATTATAAGGGTCTGTAAATGGTTTTTTATTATTTGCCTTATTTATTAAATAATTATAAAGATTAGGTGTATAATAACAGTCTGTTCTCAATATTTTACCAGTATTATCTTTGATTTTTAATTTAGTCATTAATTGTAATTTAGCTAAAGGATATGATGTATTATTAAATTCATCTTGGGTAATTATATCTGATTCATTAATACATCTTAATAATTTACTATCATCTGTAATATTTTTATTAAATAAATCGTTATTTATAATATCTTCTCTTGATTTATTAAGAATAGGTATGGTATTAGATGATGATTTAGTCGATGATATGGATTTAGATGATGATATGGATTTAGATGATGACATGGATTTAGATGATGAAGAGTTTGATTCTTTAGATTTCAAATCTAAAAATCCAGTATTTATAAGTTCTTTATATAACTCTATAATATGTTTGTTTTTTTTATAATATGATATCATATTTTTATATTCTTTATTTGTATAGTTTTGTTTAGGTATTTTATGAATACCAATTATGAGTTTTGTATTATTTGGCATATCTAATGTTGGTCTTTTAGGAGGTGATTTAGATTGTGATAATAAAATTGATTTACTTTTATTAAAATCTTCTAATAATTTGTTATATTCTTCTGTTAAGCCTTTAAATTGCTTATCTGTCATATTTTGTTTAGGTAATTCTAAATTAGTAATATCAATATTTTCAAATTCTTTTTTAGATAGCAATTTTATTAAAGGGTCTTCTATGATTTTAAATTTATTTTCAGTAATTATTTCTATTACATCTTTTCCATTATCACTATAATCAATCATTTTAAAAACATCAATTGCTATAAGAATAGCTTTCTCAATAGTTATATTATCAAAATCATATTTATATAAATCATCATTAAATCTATATTCATTATTTTTACAATTATATTCTATTAAATTAAAAAATTGCATTATATTATTTATTTCAAGCATCTTGTCAGAAGCTTCTTTCTTATATTCATTTTCTAATTTTTCTAATGTAAAGTTAGTAAATATTTTATGTCTTATTAATTTAATAAAAAAATCAATACAAGAAACCATATAATCATAACAGTCCTTGATTATTTCTTCTTCATATTTTTCAGGTTCTACATTTTTATAATCTATAATATAAGAAATCTTATCAAATATGATATTTCCTATAATATTATCATTTGCTTTAATATAATTTTTATATAATAGATACCTTTTATCTCTGCCTTTATATGGATATTCTTCATTATTTAAATTATAATAAACATATAAATAATCTATTTTATTATCAAATAATAAATGGTTGTTTGGCATTTTTTTTAAGATTTTATGTGTCTTCATACCATTTTTTCTTAACATTTGAAATGTTTTATTATATAAGATTACATAATCAGAATCTTCTTTTAATGAAAGTTCTATATCATTTTGTTTTGTTAATGGATTATATGATGTATCTTTTAACCATTTTTTAAGTGGTTTTATATTATTTAACTTTTTAAGATATTCTTCCATAAATTCTTTTTATCTTATTACAATATATAAAGGAAATTAAATAAAATGGCTAATATATTTTCAACAATACTTGATGATTTTGCTTCTAAAAAATATAGAACTTTTGGTCTTTCTGCTTATGACTATATAGGTACTTTAGTTATTGTTTTCTTTATCCATTTATATATGTGGAACAATCCAGTTAATATTAGCAAAAAAGAAATTGAAGAAAGAACAGTTATTATGTATTTAGTATCTCTGGTATTTTTATTCATAACATCAATTGGTATTGGTGTTCTTTTTCATTATATATTTAATCAAACATCACAACTTTCTTATAATTTGGGATTTAATGGAAAAAGAAATTTACCAGTTGTTATTAATTTATTATAAAAATATATAAATGTTAATATTATATTATATATAATGATGACATATTTTGGATATTGGAAATTATTTTTAGACATTTCAATTATTGTATCAATCTTTTTTTATATTCATTATCTTCCTCCTCTTCCTCCTACAACATTATAAGCTATTCTATGAGGATTATTATATAATTCCTTATATTCTATACTTCTGTATATTCTCTCTTGTTTTTTTTCATTTTTAATACGTCTTTGTTCTATTTTTGTTTTTATTATCTGATTAAGTCTTTTGATAAGCTTAAATACTTTGTTAGTCATTATATGATTGGAGATGGACTGGATTGGTTATGTCATTTTTATTTTACTAATAGGGTCTTTAAGTACATAAAAGTATATAAGGGTTAATTGTGTTGTATAGGTAGGGTGAAAAGCCCTTGTAAGTATAGCTTCGGTAGAACAATTGGTAGTTCAACAGTCTGTTAAACTGTAGGTTGTGAGTTCGAGCCTCACCCGGAGCGACATATTATTTTTATTTAGTTAAACTTTATTCAATAAGTTTAAGTAGTTTTTCCTTATCAATATTTTCATAATCAAATAAATATTCATTATACCAAGCTCCAATTAATAAAGGATTACAAAATAATACTCTTTTATTCTCACCACCAATATAATTATATTCTATTAATATTTTTTCAGGAATTACATAAAAGTATTTTTTACCTTCACAATTAAGCCAATATATATCATTATCGCCTAATTTATATTGTGTAAATCTTCTTTTTTTTTCAAATAAACCATCGTTTTTAAATAAACAGAAATGATAAGATTTTTTTCCCTTTTTATGAAGACCACCTACTTTCTCTTGTATTTTTTTATCACCAATTTTTAAATCATATACAAGTCCCTCCATATTGTTATCATCAAACTTAATAAAATTTAATATTTTTTCTCTATACCTTCTATATTCTTTTTCTCTTTTTTGATATATATTAGATGGTGTATCTAATGTTTCAAAATCAAATTTATTAGTATTATTATACAATTCGTTTAATTTACTTATAATATTTTCATTTGTTAATTCATATATATTGTATTTAGACCTCTTTAATCCAATAGTAATTTTTTTAATGTCTTTAACATTTTCATAAGGGATAGCCCATATTTTTTTATCAACATTACAAATACATAAAATAATTAGGTTTTCATAACATTTGTCTAAATGAAAAGGATATTCACTTTTACAAAGTATAGTTGTTTTAACCTGAATACCACACCAAATATCATCAGTTATATTTAATGGTCTAAATGCTATATCACATTTACATCCATCAAAACATTTAACAATTTCAAAATGCTCTTTAACAAGCTCTGTAAAATATGTAATACCATTTAATTCATTATATATATTAATTATACCTGTATTTTCTTCTTTTTTACTTTTAGCATTTTTAACATTTATACATTTAGGACAAATAACACCAGTCCCACGATTACGAAACACATTATAATATACAGTATTTTTACATCCACAAGACGCTATATATGTAAATTGCGGAAATAATCTCTTAGTATTGTTTTTATTAAATATTGATATATCATTTAAAATACTATCAAATTCTTCTTCTGTATTTAACAGATAACACCCTTTACCTATAAAAGATTGTACTACATTCTCATATTTATATGCAGGCATTTTTATAGGTTTTATCATAACATATACATAATATCTATCATTTTTTACTATATAAAGAATATATATCAAAATATATCTAAAATGGTTTTAAAATTTATAACATTTGGAAGTCATAACGATGGGATACACAGTAATTATATTGATGCTGGAATAAGATTAGCAAATCAAGTAAAAGAATTAAAAATATTTGATGAATTAATAGTATATACAGGCGATAGTCTTAAAAGTGATATTGAATTCTGGAATAAACACCAAGAATTTATTACAAATAATAAAAAAGGATATGGATATTGGTTATGGAAACCTTATATAATTAATAAAACAATTAAAAATATGGAAGATGGTGATATATTAATGTATCTTGATTGTGGAACAGAAATAGAGATTGAAGAAAAAGATTGGCTCGAATACTGTATAGAAAAAGTAAAAACAGATAAAATTATAGGAACTACTGCGTCTCCATGTTTAGAAAAAGGATGGAATAAAATGGATTTAATAGTTAAATTAAAAATGAATGATGATAAATATCTAAATACAGTTCAAAGACAAGGTGGTGCAAATATTTATCTAATATGTAACGAAACACGTTATTTAATAAATAAATGGTATGATTTAGCTTGTGATTATCATAATATAGATGATAGTCCATCGGTTCTACCAAATTTATCATCATTTTCAGAACATCGTCATGATCAAGCTATATTTAGTTTATTAACAAAAAAATACGATATATATAGTGATGTAAAATTAGACGACAAATGTATTAAAATATACCGTAACAAAAACGGAGTTTCTATGTTACAATATTATAAAAATAAATAATTTACATAATTTTCATAGGATATAAATTATAGAATTGAATACAGTCATTCCCTTTATATAATTTATTATTATGTTCGTAACGAATTTTACAATATCTGCGGATAATACTATACATATTTCTTTATTATTTATAATGATTTTATATTTATATGTTTTTTATTTTTTTTTATATATTTAGCACCTCTTGAACCTAAGTATATGCAATATTTTCTAGAACCTATAATATAATGGTCATTTGATTTCGTATATTTTGGTTTTGATTTTTTGACAGGTTTGACAGTATTAAAATTTTTTTTAATTTTTTTGTATCTACCACCATTATTTCCTTTGTATTTACTAATATATAATTCTATAATAATAGGATTCCAATTATAATACATATCTTCATAGTTTTGTATTATTTCGTAATCTCTTTTTTCTGGTTCTGTTTCTGTATGATTTTTATAATCAAGAAAAAGTTCTCTATCCCAAGTAACCTTTTCTTCTAACATTAAATTATATAAACTATATTTAGGAAACTTTACAAGGTCTGGTTTTTTTTCTATAATTTCTGTAATATATGATAAATCATATAAATAATTTTTAAAAGAATTAATATTATTAAATTTATATATATAATTCAAAGCTATTTTAAATTTTATATTTAAATCTTCAATTTCTAATATATTTTCATCATTTATAAATTCGACAGAGTATTGAGGATGCTCTTCATCTATTGATGATAAAATTTTTGGTGATAATTTTACATATAAATTATCATAAATATAATTAATTTCAGATTCTTTAAATTCTTTTCTATATTCATTACATATTAAATCAAATATCTTAATAATATTTAAAAAATATTCATCTATATTATTTTTATATTTGTTATTAAATATGCTTTTATTAAATATTTTTTTTATAGTATTATAATCAAATTTTATAATTTTAATATAATCATTATTTATTCTTTCACTCATTATAATCTATAATAATGACAACATTAAATTTTTTATAATGTTTTATAAACATTTATTATAGTTTATAAGTATTATATATATATTATGTAATAATGAATTATAAATATAAATATAAATATAAATATAAATATAAATATAAATATAAATATAAATATAAATATAAAAATGAATAATGAAATATTATTATTAGGATGTAATTATAATCATATTGATTATAGAAATTTAAATTATACAACAAATATTACAAAAATTTCTAGACATTTTAAGAAAAATGAAATATTATTTAATGAAATAACAAATGTTGAAGATACTAATTATAATTGTATTTTATTATCTCTTTACAAAATTGCATTAAAATCATGGGTATCTAAATTAAAATCGGTATTAATATATTATACTGGTGACAGTATAGACATAGCAGAATATATTTCTGGGTATAATTCAAATTATAATATAAATGAAGGGATTGTTCCAACAGATTACAATATTAGAAAGGGTGATACGGTTATTAAACCTGAAATTATATTTAATATTTTAAATTCTTTTAATCCATCAACTAAAATAATATTTATAGCAGATACATGTTTTAGTAAAACAAATATATTTAATCTTAATTTTGATTGGGATATTAACAATAAAAAAATAAAAAGTAAAAATACTATTAATACTAATCATACAATAAATAACATAATAATTATATCATATTGTCTTGATAAATTATCATCAGACGACGATAATTTTTACAATATTTTAGATATTAATAAAAATATGGTATCATTAGGGGATTATATTTTAAAAATAAGAAAACTATTAGATAATAGTATAGAAACTAAGAATAATTATGATATCTTTGATATTCTAAAAGATATTAATGGTATTATTAAAAATAAAAATATAAATATGAATGTATCATTATCATCTTCATATAATATATTAAATAAAAGAGAGTATTTATCAGTATTAGACAAATATGAAGAAATACTTGAAGATATTATTGAAGATAATGATGAATCATTTCAAGAATATATTGATAATTCTTATGTTGAAGTAGAAGATATTAATAAATTGCCTATATTTATTGATATACCATTAGTATTAAATGATAATGAAAACAATTCAAATACTCTTAAAATCCCTAAAGTAATCAAAGCTCCAATAGTTCCTAAATTACCTATTAATACAGACCCTCCTATTTTAATAGACTCTTCTTATACAAGAATTAGAACATCTAATGAGAATAATGATTTTAATAGATATTCTCATAGTTCTTTTAATGAAACACCTCGTTATGAACATTTCACACCTCGTCAATCAAAAATATTTGATGAATCCCCAAGGGTTATATATTCTGAATATCAACAACCTATTCAAAAATTTTATAACATACCATTAAATCAGTTTGTTCCAAATACTCAACAGGTTTCAAATGTTCAACAGGTTCAACAGGTTCAGCAGGTTCAACATGTTCAACAGGTTCAATATCAGAATATACCACATCCTCATCAACAGCATCAAAGAATAAATAATTATTATAATATACCTTTACAACAACCATCAATCCAATATAATAATCAACAAAACAGACCTTATAATAATTATACATTTTGTAATCAACCATTACAACAGCATTTTGTATTAAAATCTAGTATTGTTCCAAATAATACTAATCAATACTATAATAATTATTATGAGCCCCCAAATACCTTTACAAATGAATGTTTTTGTTAGATATTTACATATTATATATAAAAAATTGTTTAATATTGTATATTATACAAACTATATAAAATGTTCTACTTTAATCAATTTATTCCTGAGAAACCTTCTACTGCTTGTCTTTATGATATTGAAAATCAATATATGGAATGGTACGAAGACGATGATGTAAAAGATAATTATGTTATAAAAGTTAAAAATCTTTTTCCAAAAAGATAATAAAAAAGAGAAATAGGAAAATAGTTTAGTATTATATATACTTAGAGGAATCAATAATAATACAGATAGTTCTATCTTTCAAGTCATTAAAGATGTTGTTATCATTTTTGTCAGTATCATTTAGAATATCTAAATCGTAGTTATAATCAATAATAAGATTTAGGAACTCTGATAGCTTAGGTAAAATACTTTTGTTTTTTTTATCAATATTACATAGTTCTATTTCATTATCGTCAATAATAATTCTAAAATTGAAAGCTATGTCTTTTGTAGCTTTTGGAATAATATCTTTATCTAATTTATTGCACCAATCACCTTTTTCATTTTTTACTAAACAGAACTTAGACTTGTTGCTAGTTTTTTTAATGTTTTTATTTTGAAGGTCGTTGTAGATAAGCCTGCCAAAGTCTTCAATCATTAAAGGTAAGTTATTTTTGTTAGGGATAATAACATCGTTAGATAGGGTTTGCATGTTATAATTTTGATAGGCTAATGGATGGATGTTAGGATTACTTTGAAAGATGTAGGTGTTGTTAATATTAGTAATGTTATTAGTAATACTGTTATCATTATTAGTAATATTGTTAATAACAGAAGGAGTAGTATCATGTATTTTTAATTCAGCTTTACAAGTTTTGAAATGCCTACATTTGCTAGATGTAGAAGAAAATAGTTTGTTACATTTTTGACATTCAAAGGGGTTAATAAAACCTTTACAAGTTATTTTATGTTTTTGTAAATATTGATTAGATGATAATGATTTATTACATTTGTCACATGTAAAAAGATTAGGATTACTATGTTTAATATTAGAATGTAGATTTACATAGTGTTTTCTAGATGAAGTATAATCACAATAATTGCATTTATACATTATATATATATGTTATATTAAAAAATGTTTATATATGTATATTTTTTTATTAAAAATGTTAATATTTTTATAGTTTTTTTGCATATTTTTCAGGTTTTTTATTTTTTATGATGTGATTATTATAATTGTTTTGAATATATATAGTATATTTTGATGTATATATTTTATAGATATTTTGTGAATTATTGTTGACACCATTATAGTATTATAATTATAATATATATGTATTATTTACTTATGGTAATAATATTGTCATATAATGTATAATATTTTATAGTTATAAAATAATTGTAATAATGTTATTTTATAACACTATTAATGATATGAAATATTAATGTTAATAATATTATATAAATGTATTAAAAATTATAAATTATGTATTAAATATTATAGAAATGTATTAAAAATTATAGTTTATTTATAGAAAATGTATTAAAAATTATAGTTTATGAATAAAATAATAATAAAATAATAATAAAATGTTATTAAAATGGTAAATAAGATTATATATAATATATAGTATACCTTATTTACTGAAATGATAGTATAAAAAATGGTAAAATTAAAATCTATTGACCATATATTTTAGCGATGCGGGGGGGGGGGAAAATAATGTAAAAAGAATTTGTAAAAG
>Ga0209653_1002096_pt1 | contig 14960 bp, 29 predicted proteins | sample SaaInl6LU_22_DNA_FD_184644 | JGI IMG/M metagenome (GOLD analysis project Ga0209653, IMG submission 184644) | Marine microbial communities from expanding oxygen minimum zones in the Saanich Inlet - ESP_116LU_22_DNA (SPAdes) (version 2) | ecosystem: Environmental > Aquatic > Marine > Intertidal... | reverse complement strand
CATAGTCTATCAAATTATAATACACATGCATATGTGATTACAAAGCATGCAGTTGAAGTTTTATTAGATGAATATAGTATCAAGGAGAACTTAATCCCATCTGATGAATTCTTAGCAGCAACTTATACTACACATAGAAGAGAAGATATCGCAGAGCTCTTTCCAAATAAACTAAGTGCAATTGCAGTTATTGAGGATTGTATTGTTCAAAAAAGAGAACAGAAAGAATCTACAATAGAACCGGCTGGTGCTAATCTTAATCTAGAAGAGGAGCCAACTAAACCCTATTTTGAAATCCTAGATGATTCTGATTGGGATGCTTGGAAAGTAAAGTATTTAAACCATACATTAGCCAAGGGTGAATATGATTTGATGATTGATGATTTGGGTAATAATATACTTGAATTTCAATTATTTACTGATAAATTCTGTAAAGAGGCTATTGCATTAGCAGAGGTTTTAGATAAGTGGACTATTGATAGACATGAATTCTATCCTACAAATGATGTCCTTCTTCCAGAATTAGGATTAGATGCTATTTATAGCAGAGTTCTTAAAGAAGTAATCTACCCTCTTTGTATTCATTACTGGAAATTAGAGGGAACTCAATGGCATAATATGCAGAGTGAAAACTTCTTAGCAAGGTATACAACTGATCGACAGTCACACCTTTCACTACATCATGATTTTAGTCATATTACTATGGTGGTTAAACTTAATGATGAATTTGAAGGCGGAGGTACTTGGTTCCCAAAATACGGAGTGCTTTCAAACCCAAAGAACATTGGAGTTGCAACACTACATCCGGGCATGGTAACACATTTACATGGAGCAAGACCAATTTCAGCTGGGAAGAGATACATTTGTGTATCATTTATGAGACAAGGAAATTAAAACAACTATATATGAAACAAGAAATTAGATTTAACAAGACCATTGGTGATGATGGACATTTAGTATCACCAGTCCTAAATGAGGGATGCAAGAATTATTTAATTGATATTGATGGTACAGTTACGGACGATGTACCTAACGAAGAGCCGGAGAGAATGTCAGTGGTCCAGCCATATATCGGTGCTGTAGAAACATTAAACCGATGGTACGATGAAGGTCACATTATCACATTCTTTACTTCAAGAACTGAAGAGGTAAGAGAGATTACAGAGACTTGGTTAGATAAACATGGATTCAAATACCATGGTCTATTAATGGGTAAACCAAGAGGAGGTAACTATCACTGGATTGACAACCATATTGTACGTGGAACTAGATACAACGGAGTCTGGTCAGATCTTGTAGAGAAAGAGGTAACTATTGAAGTATTTCAAGACTGATATATATTAGATACCAAACAATAAACTATAGAAATGAAAAGAGTTAAAATATTTGAAGATTTTATTAATGAAGATACTAAGATGGAAGATCTTGGTAAAATCTACCTGGCATTTAATCCAGACCTGGGTCATAGATTCTGGTCATATAAAGATTTTGCTGGTGATAAGTTCTTTGTTAGATTAACTCCTGAAAACTATAAAGATATTAAAATAAACAAAGACTATCCAGTTCTTACATATAACTCTGATACTGTACAGATGTTAATAGATAAAGGTCTTATAGATCCTAATAAAGTTTACAATAAACCTGAATTTATTAAGAACTCTGGATCTAAAAAAGAATTCCATAAAATAGTTGATGGTGATGAGAATATCCCGAAGACTACTGATAATAAAGATGTGGCAATTAAAGAGATTGGTTTCCCTATGATTGCAAAACCTGCTGAAGGGCATTCTGGAATTGGAATTGTTATTATGAAAACTCAAGAAGATTGGGATGCAGCGGACCACGCAAAGTTAGATGTTTATTCACAATATATTGATAAAAAGTCAGAGCATAGATTCTTTACATTTAAAGGTGCTCCTTTCTTTTGGCAAGAGAGACAACCAACGAATGATAAGTCTAAGAATGGTGGCGGCAAGCCAGATGAAAAGATGGGCTTTAATTATATTAAAAGAAATGCCGACAAGACACCTCAAAAATATAGAGACTTAATTAAGAAGTTTGGTGCAATGTTCTCAGATCTTCCGTATATTTGTTTTGACATCATGGAAGATCAAGATGGTAAATTATACATCATTGAGAGTAATAGTATGCCAGGCGTACCGTTTGATGCTACAGTGGCTATATATAGAACTCTATTTAAAGACTTCTACGGTAGAGATGTTAATGCCGAGGCAGATCAAAAACTAAAAGAATATTCAGATTTCATGTGTAAGAAATCATTAACCATGGATGGTGGTGATAGATTTCATTTAGGAGATGATTTGAATGCGTAAAAATAAAAAGAATGAAAAGTAAAATGCCAGATATGAAATGCATGTACATTAACGTATGGGTTCACCATATGCAAGTTGATGAGCTTTTTGATTTTCTGACAAGTAGAATAGAAGCTGCTCCGCCATATTGGCTAAACGAGTCGAGCACGCCTTATTCTGCAACTGGTGGATATGTGATGGTAACACTACCGTATGACTCATATTCTGAATTAAGGTCGTTTAAAGAATGGACTCATTATTAAATTAAACTATGAAAAAACAATTAGACAAAAAGAATTATTTGCTAAACCATAAAGGAGCAAAGTATAAAGCAAATACATTACTTGGAGTGATTTGGAGATTTATCACTAAGAAACAAAACTAATCTAACCGATATAACTAACGTCTAGAGAAATCTAGGCGTTTTTTATTTTAAAAGGATTAAAGATGTATACATTAGACGAATTAAAGAGTATGGTTTTCATTGATATTGAAACCACAGCACAGACTGAAACCCTACAAGAAGTATTGGATGCAAAACCAAACCTAGAACAGTATTGGTTAGAATATTACGAGAAGCAGAGCAAAGATATTCCAGATTTAGAATGGGATGCAATGTACAAGAAGATGGCTCCACTAAGCCCGGAATGGGGTAAGATTATCTGTATTTCAATTGGCCAGTTAAAGTTTGATGAGACTGGAATGCCTAATGGATTTTCGTCTAAGTCCTATTATGGTGATGACGAGAAAGAGTTGATACGAGACTTTATGAAAGTTGCCGGCCAGATTATGGTTAAGAAACCTGGTGTAAAGTGGGTTGGTCATTATATTAAAGGATTCGACATACCTTTTATTATCAAGAGAGCTATTATTAATCAAATTCCAGTAATTAGACAATTCCATTTACAGAAACTAAAGCCATGGGAAACTTGCCTTATTGACACTAAAGAGGTTTGGCAATTTGGAAACTGGAGTGGTGGTGCTAGACTTGGTCATATTGCAGAACTATTAAATATACCAACACCAAAGGATGAAATCATGGGCCATCAAGTTAATGGAGCTTATTGGTCTGGTAGATTAGAAGAGATTAAAACCTATTGTGAAAAGGATATTAAGGCTACTGGTGATTTGATGTTAAGACTAAGTGGTATTCCAATTGTTGATGATGTACCATTTTAAGTGACATTATGTCATTCCATTGAGTAAAAATATGACACAATGTCTATTGTTTAATATTGGTATAATTCTTGCAATATAATACATGAGCATGTAGCTCATAAACTAAACTTAAAATTATAAACTATGTTCTACACACAAGATTTTGACAAAACAATAGGTTCTATTTTTGGAGGATTTCAAGATCCTATTTGGAAAACAGTAAAAACAGTAAATAACCATTCTATTGATTATCATGTCAAGGATGGTAAGCTTGAATTAGCACTACCTGGATTTTCTAAAAAAGATTTAGATATTAATGTAGAAGGCTCTATTCTAACTATTTCAGCAGAGGTTGAAACGGAGACTGCGTTTAAAAAATCATTTACCAGAGAGTTTAGGCTTAGTAATAATGTTGATATTGATGCAATTAGTGCTAATATGGAAAACGGTATTTTGACAATTGAACTTGGCAAGAAGGTTAAGCCAAAGAAAATCAAAGTGCTCTAAATTGTTAATAACTTTGTACAAAAAAGTGGCATAATATTTTTTTATGTCACTTTTTTTTATTATATTTATACTGTAATTAAAACAAAGAACAAATGACAGATCAAGAAAGATTCGACACTGAACAAGAATATAATTATTTCCAAATGTTGGTAAATACCAAAGAGTATCTTACTAAAGAGGAATTCAACTTTGTGACTAAGTATGATTCTACAGAGAGGGTTAACTTCTTTTATATTGGAGACTATAGCCAATATGGTGATTATTTAAACTTAAATGTATATAGCGAACATGACCATGAAAAGCGCCAATACGCAACTGAAACCTACTAATATGAGATTCTACGAAGGAGACTGGGTAATACCCAAAGGAACAAAGGAGATACTAATAGTTGAAGAGGTAGAAGTATATGATACTGTAGTAGTATATTATACTAATAACCGAAAGGCCTATCCAGAAGAACAACTGTCTAGCCTTACAGAAGTATATTTAAAAGAAACACAAAAAGCATAAAGATATGGAAGACAATTTTGATGATTTTGATTTTGAAAGTTATATGGAAGAGAGCAACCGAGATTGGGACGCTAAGATGGAAAAGTGGAAACAGCGCATGGTGCTAGAAGCTATCGAAAGTAACTATGCAAAGATTGAAGCTAATGGTATATCTGACTGGCATGCCAGGCACTTAAACCTAGATGAACTTAATGGTTTGCTTGAGACCTTAACCTTTATGATTGACCATTATGTTGAGACTGAAGAATATGAAAAATGTGCAGTTCTCAAAAAAGAATTAAAAGTAATCGATGAGTTGTTAAATAAGCTATAATCTAGATTAGTTAATGTGGAGCCAGCAGCAATGCTGGCTTTTTTATGATATATAGTCTATAATAATATAATTGAAACATGAATGTATTAAACTTCGAACAGTTTGTTGATGAAACAATAACTCGACCTCAGGTATTAGCCGAGCATAGAAACTTATATAAAAATATTTTTATGCAATTAGATGAAGCAGAGCCCGTAATTAATGAGGCTCTATCTCTAGTTGAAGCAGGTCTGTTTGATGGTTTGTTAATTGAAAATCTATTAAATTCTACTGAAGCTGAATTATATGAAAACCTATTCCAAAAAGCTAAAGAAAAGTTTAACAAGGCAGTAGAGACTGCAAAAGAAAAGGGTAAGAAAGCCTTAAGTGACGGCCAAAAGCTAATCGTTAAAATAGGAGGCGATATTGGTAATGTTATTAAAATGATTATCGAAGCACTTAGTGCTGCTCTTAAAGAAGCTTGGACTAAAATGACAGCTCTTGGTAAATCTGCTGCTGGTAAATTTTCTGGTGAGATTGAGGGTAAGATTAAGGGCATGGATAAGAACAAACTAGTTGATGAGATTAAAAACGCGAAGACTGTGTTAAAGTCAATGAAAGACTATGTGTTGGGTGGCTTTGTTAAACAGGCAAAGGCAGCAATGGCAAAGGGTGCTAAAACAGAAGAGTCGGTATTTAATCCATATGCATTTGAATTAGCTATTTATAAAAGTATTAATGAAAGTATTGCAACTGGTCTATTGGATATAAACCAACTAATAATTGAAGGTGGCGGCGGACCAAAGATTCCTTTTGTATCTTCTATTGCAGCTGCTGTCAATAAAATCCCACCATTTAGTCTTCTATATAAAGTGAAAAATATTGCTAAAGATGTGTCGGGTGGTATGTTGGGGACTATTTCTAAATACGCTACTGAATTGGCCGGAGCACCAGGTCCATATAAATTTGTTGCATTAGCCACATTGATCGGAGTTGCAGCTGAAGTCTATGTTAAACATAAAGCGTCACATGGATTAATACATGCAATCCCAGGATTAGGAACTGTTGTCGGTATTGCCGGTAACGTTGCATATTGCTTAGCACTTATTGCTGTTATTGAAACTTTAATGGCTAAATCCGAAAAGGCCTAACTAATTAAAATATATACAATATGAAACTAGTAAAACTTTTTGAGGAATTTAGAGCTGACTTAAAGGATGAAGACCCTAGGTTAATAAAGATGAGACACTTCGCCGGATCTGTTAAGGATATTGACGACTGGCTTAAAGATAAGATCGGAGAAACAAACCCGTATAAAGATACTATAATGGTAAACGGTCCACATAAAGACGAAAAGGATAACTCGTTACCTTACCAAGATTTTCAAAACGGTAAGTCGGCACTTGTAAACAATAGATATGGAAGAAAAAACAGCTAAAGATATTGCATCACAATTAAAAAGAATTGCAGATGCATTAGAGAAAAAGAATGGATTGACTGAGGCCGAACAAAAACGTAGGTTTAAATTAGAAAAACTAGAAGAGAAGAAACTTAAGCTAGATATTCGAGAGAGTGTTGACCCAGAAAAAATTGTTCGAGTTGCACCAAGGCTAAATAGAGAAGGATGAGCCACTATGCAACATTAGGAGTTGACAGGACTGCAAGCCAAGATGAAATTAAAAAAGCTTATAGAAAATTAAGCAAACAGTATCACCCTGATATTAATCCGGATGGAGATGCTCAATTTAAGAACATAGCCGAAGCTTATGATATCCTAGGTGATACCCAAAAAAGGTCACAGTATGATGCATATTCGAATCAACAAGAGTTTTTTAGCAAATTTGCCAGTGGCGGAGGACGCAATAATATGTCCGATATGTTCGATCAAGTCTTTGGCAATGCGTTCGGAGGTCAAACCCAAGCACGAGGACTTGACCTTAGGATGGAAATGCATATTTCATTTGGAGAGGCTTACACAGGAACTTCAAAAACATTTAATCTTAATAATGGGTCCATTACTGTAGATTTTAAACCAGGTCTATTGAATGGCCAAAAGTTTAGACTTACAGGTAAAGGCCAACCTCATCCATATAATACAACACTACCAAACGGAGATTTAATAATTACAATCTATGTTATTGCAGATTCAAGATTTATACTTGAAGGTACTAATATTTGGGTAGAACACACTTTGCCATGGTGGGATATTATGCTAGGAACTGAAATCCCAATACAAACTCCGGAAGGGTTTATTAATATTAAAATACCGAAAGGCACACACCCTGGTAAAACACTTAGAATCAAAGATCGAGGCTTTCCGATTTATGGAACCGATAATAAAGGCTCAATTTTATGTAGAGTTAACGCCACATATCCGGAACTTAACGAAGGCCAACTCGAATATATAAAGAGTATTAAACAGGAAGATGGAAATGGAAAACAATAGAATACCGTGGGAATCTTTGGTAGATGGACTGATTGCAAATAACAAATCAGCTTTCTTTCAAACATTATATAGTGCTATAAGCAACCACCCTTCATATGTAATACTCTCAGATATGGAGTACAATAAGAAGGCTAAGATTATAGACCAAATGATATCATTTTATGAGAATAGAGAGGATTATGAGAAATGTGGTGTACTTCTTGGAATTAAAAAAGAAATTCAAACATGCTAATAATAAAGGTAGAATCTAACAATATAGAAAAAGCTCTTAAACAATATAAGTCTAAAGTAATTAGAACAAAACAGATAAAGAAGTTAAGAGAGGGTACTGAATACGTAAAAGATTCCGTATTAAAACGCAAGCAACTTATTAAGGCCAAATATATCCAGGCCAAAAACACCGACCAGAATAAGTAATCTACTTATTTTTAAACACTAATAATATAATATTTTTAAGTACATATAGTACTTATATTGGGACATATATTTAATATATATGTTATTGGGTATTGCACCTATTAAAAAAACCAAAAGAATTAATGTCTGGACCGGTATCAAAAAAAGATAAAGATAGTTTGATGAGAGCATCATACTATCAGATCACTAGAAATTTTACTAAAACAGTGAACCGCTTTGTTGTATTCAAAGATGAGTCTAGGCTTATTGAAATACCACATGGTATTGGACAGCGAAGTAAATTTATTGACATAATGATTTCATACTTTGAAGATTCTGAGGAATATGAAAAATGTCAGCGTTTAATAAAGCTAAAAGAGCTGGTAATAATGGCCGGCGATTAAAAAAATAAAATTATATGCGTAAGAAGACTGAAGGAACACCGAGAGCTAAAGCAGCCAAGCCTACTAGAAAAACTATTAAAGATACTGATCTTGTAGGTGTACAACTTAAACCTAGTCAAACTAATTACTATAATACAATACTTAAAAACGATATTACATTTTGTTCTGGCCCAGCTGGAACCTCAAAAACATTCACAGCGTGTTTTACTGCGCTAGATTTGTTAGCAACTAAACAAATCAAAAAAGTTATTCTTTGTAAACCAATACAAGAATCTGGTGAAAAGCTTGGATTCTTACCCGGTGATATTGCCGACAAGATTGACCCATTTATGCAATCTTATATTTCTAACTTTAAAAAAATTATCGGAGACGAACTAACAGAGGCTCTTATGGGATCTGGCGTTGTAGAATTTAAACCACTTGCATATATGAGAGGTGATACATTTGATGACGCGTTTATGGTTTTAGATGAAGCACAAAATGCTACGTTTAAGCAGCTAATGTTATTCGTAACTAGAATGGGTAGAAAATCTAAAGTCCTAGTGACTGGAGATGTTAGCCAATATGATATTCCAAAGAACAACATTGGACTTCCAGGATTTATTAAATTAATGGAGGGCGTAAGGGGTATTGGACATCATCAATTTGGTGAGAAAGATATTGTAAGAGCTAGAATTCTACAAGAGGTTGTGGCTAAATATGATAAGTGGAGAGTAGATAACGATCCCCAAAAATAAACTAATTGAATCCTCTTCATATAAGTACTAAACAAATTATATGAAGAGGATTCTTTTAAAATATAGTCATAGCGGTAAACAAGATGTTATCGAAATTGGCTTGGACGAAGCTGGGCGAGGAGCTCTTGCAGGTCCAGTAACAGTGGCAGCCTGTATTATGCCATTCGGCTTTCAACATGAACTAGTTAAAGATTCTAAATTACTTTCGGAACCACAACGCGTAGATGCTCGTAGACTTGTATTAGACAACGCTTTGGCTTATGCTGTGGTACATATCCCAGTAGAAGAGATCGAGTCTACAAATATACTTAAAGCAACCCTAAGCGGCATGAAGAAATGTTTGGATGAGGTTAAAGCTAAACATGACTTTGATTTTATTCTTGTGGATGGAGATCAGTTCCATGGCTACGAAGGTATTCCATTTGAGACTATAGTTGGTGGTGATAATATTTATGTAAGTATTGCAGCAGCATCAATCCTAGCAAAAACCGAACGTGATCTCTACATGAAATCTTTAGTTAAAGAAAATCAAGAGTTTGAACCTTATGGTTGGGGCTCTAATAAAGGTTACGGGACAAAACAACATAGGGATGCAATTCAAGAAGTTGGCCCAACAGAATACCATAGAAACTCTTTCATTAGCCACATGCTAACGAAAACAGAATCCTTGTTTTAATGAAGTTGTTTTACGGTTTCCTATTATTCGTATTAGGACAAGGTCTTATTTGGATTCAAACCAACGGTCAATTTGTTTGGCCTTGGTTTAAAAAGAATCCATGGCCAGTTGCAATTGGCTTTGGTAGTATTATTAGCTTTATTCTAATTAAAGCTACGCAATTTGTGGTTGAGCACTTTGATGGTCTTCTTTGGCCTGGCAGGTTTATTGGCTTTGCAAGTGGAATCTTTATCTTTACTGCAATGACATATTACTTTATGGATGAGGGCATTACAACAAAGACTGCAGTCTCACTAGTGCTCTCAATTATGTTAATCCTTATACAATTATTCTGGAAATGAAAGCAATAACCTTACCATGGGAAGGTAGTAATAGGAGTACTACTGTGGTTGTCTATAGAAAAACTAAAAAGAGTAGAACTTACTATATGATAGTAACTGATATTCATGCTGATGTTATTAATAACGGTCGAGCAACTAAACCAATAATAGACCATAAATATGAGATTGTGGAAATTGGTATTGGAAGCTCTTTTATTGAAAAGTACTCTGCTCAATATAAAGTTAAGAAACCTCAAATAATTTCTAAATACTAATCGTTAATAACTTTTTAGTAAAAAAGTGGTATAAAGTTTTTTTATGTCACTTTTTTTTATTATATTTATACTGTAATTAAAACAAAGAACAAATGATTAGAAAAAAACAAGAATCAAGAGAGATTGTTATAGATCTTACCGGCCCTCAAGGTAATGCATTCTACTTGCTAGGAGTAGCAAAGAACTTTTGTAAACAATTAGGAATGTCTAAATATAATACAAAAGAGTTGTTAGAAGATATGCAGTCCAGTGATTATGAGCACTTAATTCAAGTCTTTGATGATAACTTTGGTTCAATTGTAATTTTAGAAAGATAATATGAAAAATACACTACCTTACATTCTCGGAATGATTTTATTTGTGCCTGTAATGGCATATGCAGTACAATACTTATGGAACGTTTGCCTATCACCTGCAGTTAGCTCTATTAACACAATTGGATATTGGCAAGCACTTGGGATCTATGTTCTATCGAATATTTTATTCAAGTCAAGTATTTCAGTTAAAAATAATATGAAAAAGAATGGATAAGCAAATAACATACGTGGACCTAGATGGAGTCTTGGTAGATTTAATTGGAGCAGTCTATAATAAATATGCACCTGCACTTGGAGATGATTCATTTGATATTGGTCAAATTATTGACCAAGACGCAAGTCTATTCCTAGATGCAGCTCCATTACCAGGTGCGGTTGAAGCGTTTAAAGCGTTATGCAACGCAGAACATTTAGATGTCTATATTCTTTCTACAGCACCTTGGGACAATCCAGGAGCTTGGACCAATAAACGACTATGGGTAGAAAAGCATTTAGGTCAAGATGCACATAAGCGATTAATCTTAAGCCATAATAAACATTTATGCCACGGTGATTTCTTAATTGATGATAGAACCAAAAATGGTGCAGATAAATTTAATGGTGAATTAATACAGTTTGGTAATAATGAATTCCCAACATGGGAAGAAGTCCTAAATTATTTAGGAGCTAATAAATAGAAATATGAGTATTAAAAAAGATTTAGAGGATATTAAAGTAATTCATAAGAAATGTGTTAGCATAATCTCATCGTGTGAACATTTAATACATATAAGAGCTGCTTCTACTTATTTTGAATTAGCTCAAGCTAGATTTAAAACACTATATCCAGATATACCAGCCTATAAAAATCACAATATTTTATTAGCTAATATTGTTAAACATATTGATATGCTTTTAGTCTTAAAGCGAATGCAATTAAGATCCAGGTAATAACATAATCTTAATAAGATATATAAAACAATAGAAAACAAATAAACAATCATGGCTAAAATATTTTACGTAACAGAATCAGCACCGGATTATTCTCAGGTGAATTTCTTTAAAACAGAAAAAGAGGCACTAGAATATGGTATCTCACAATTACCACAATTCGACATGTATGGAGATCCAATGAATGACGAAGAGGCAGATGGAGAAGAATGGTACCAAGGAGACTCTTTAACATTTAAAAAAGGAATCTTATTCTCATTTGAAGCTGATGGTACATTTGTACAAGCATTGGAAGAAGATGAGGCAAGAGAATATGCTGAAGACCTTGGAGACGAAGGTGGAGCTATCTTCTTTGAAGGATTCCAAAGGGGAATGTATGGCTATTTAGGCAGTGCTGCTGACGGTAAAGGTATCAAATGGGACTGGGACGGACAAGAAATTAACGAATCAACTTCAACTGGAAGACTTAAGCATGTTAAGTTATTCGAACAATTTGTAAACGAAGAACTAAATCCGAAAAAACACATGTACGGTGCAGGAAGTGCCTTTAGAAAATATGCGACTGATCTATCTGAACTTGAAGGAGAAGCTGCTGCAACCTATAAGAAATACTCTAAATATATTGGTAAGAGTATAGAATTCAACCAGCATACAGATATTTACGATGGAGTGCCTAAAGAAATTGCAGATGGAGGTTCTAAGGACTATCATTTTAGACCTGCCGCTTTTGAAATTTTAGATGTAACCATAATCACTGATCTAGATAAGTTCCACCCATTCGTTTCAGCAAGCTCTAAGAAAATGGAAAAGAAAGGATATGAAAATTTCCTTGTTGGAATGGTAGTTGCGGTTGGAGATAGTGTGACACATACTGAAGAAATATCAGCTCCTCCTGCATGGTTTGAAAAGAACGTAAAGTTTAAATAAAATAAAATGAAATATAAAATGAAACACATTAAATTATTCGAACAATTTATAAACGAGGCAAGTTATTTCACAGCAGACCTGTCACCAGATTTACAAGAACTATTAATCGCATATTATTACGCAGCGGAAGGTACACCTGAAGGTGATAAATTCACGGAAAAAATCATAGAACTTGGATTATTAGACGAAAGAGACATAAGAAGCGCTTTTATGAAAATTTGTCCAAACTTTGAAGTAAGATCAATTGATGGTAAATTTACTAAGTTCAGAGGAGATAGAAGAAAGGCCCTAGCGCACCTTGCTGAATTTACTAACGTAGGAAAGGTTAAAATTCCATCTGGAGATTATCCAACTGCTGAAAAATTCATTATGGTTATGATTATGCAAAATACTGGCAAAAATTTAAGACTTGAGTATAAAGGTGGTAGAGGTTCTGCTGCTGATTTAATTGAGTATGATCCTGAGGTTGTAGACCAACCGAGTTTAAATGTTATCCACCCTCATCCAAGTGATGTAGTACTAATAAAAAACTTCACACAGTCCCCTATTAGAGAGGTTCTAGATATTTGTATTAAAGAAGGATGGTTTAAAAAACCAGTATATAATTGGTAATTTAGATTCTAACTTATAAATTTGAAAAGACCTCTAATATTTAGAGGTCTTTTTTTTGAATACTAATCAGATTGTTAATAACTTTCTTCAAGATAATTGCCAAAAAGTTTTCTAGTGTCAATCTTTTTTATTATATTTACACTGTAATTAAAACTTATACAAGATGAAAAAAACAGTAATATTTGATTTAGACGGGACTTTAGCACTTATCGATGATCGAAGAGCATTGGCAACAAAGCCTAATGGTAAAATAAATTGGGACATTTTCTTTGACCCTGCAAATATTCAATTAGATAAACCAAATTGGCCTGTTATCTTAATGACACAGACGTTAAAAAAGGCTGGGCATAGTATAGTGATTTTTAGTGGAAGATCTAAAGCCACCAAAGACGCCACGCGAGATTGGTTAAATCAACTTGATATTCCATTTGATGTTTTAAAGATGAGACCAACAGGTAGAGATTTTATGTTTATGCCTGATGATAAATTAAAGCAGAATTGGCTAGACCAATTATTTCCAGATAAGAACGATATACTTTGTATCTTTGATGACCGAGATAAGGTTGTTAAAATGTGGAGAGATAATGGATTAACTTGTTTTCAAGTTGCCCCTGGTGATTTTTAATTAGAAACTATTTAAAGGATTAAAATATAAATTATATGAGAGAGTTTACATGGTGGCGCCGGTTTCATGGTGCAATGAAAGTACCTAAGAAATATCTTTACAAAGGTGCAAGTGAATTCTTGCAGAGAATTGAATTTGGTGAGTTTGAATTTGACCACCTCGGTCGAGAGTACTATCTTGAGGATTTAATCTATGAAGAGAAACTTGCTAAAGTTCTAGAGGAGAGTCCTTGGCTTCAGGGCGAAACCCTAGCCGAGAAGATGGAGTATGACCGGAAACTCTCTAACAAGAGAAAGGCTCTAATCATGAAGAACCACTTAGAGAAAGAACAAAAACTATTATGGGCAATTGCAGATGGAATGACCAAGGAGTTTGATATGCCAAGAGAAGACGTAGATGATATCATGGAAACATTTGATGGAACTACTAGAGAACTCTATTACCATATTAAGTCAATTAAGCTCGGGAAGCATTTTGATCCGGATAAACAACAGAGATTTGTACGAGAGCAGCCTAGACATATCCTAAAACCCAAAGAACGTAAACACGCTCAAAAATGGATAGCTCTTGTTAAAGAACGCAATTGGCAATCATTCTTAAATTGGGAATAAACAAATATTAAAATTAGAATATAAAATACATGAAAGATATTATTATAATCTATTTATTTATAGGTGTTGTCGTTAACTTAGGCTATGACTTGTTAATAAGCTGGTTAACAAGCGTAGACTCTGTGAATAAAAAGTTAAGATTTACAATTGGTGAGAGAATCTCATTTGGTCTACTTTGGCCAGTTGGTGTTGTTGTTGCAACAGTTGCTTCAATTCGAACACTTATTAAAATAATTAAAGATAGAGATTAATTGCAAAATAATTGCCAAAAAGTTTTTTAGTCTCACTTTTTTTGTTTATATTAGTACTATAATTAAAAAACAAATATGATAACAGAAAATACAAACTTAGGCTATTGCTGCATTAATATGACTCTGCAAAAAGACAAGAAGTCTAAAATCACTACCAACCGTAGTATGATTAAAAAGACATTTGCAGAACGTGGCATTGCATATGCTTCAGAATTGGCTCTCTTAAACGTTAGAGATCTTATCGAGATTATTAAATGGAATCACAAGAATGGCATCAAAGTTTACCGTATGTCCTCTGATATATTTCCATGGATGAGCGAGTACGAGCTTAAAGACTTACCAGACTATAGAAAGATTTCAATACTTCTTGCCGGAGCTGGCGCTCTAGCTCAAAAATATGGGCAACGACTTGGTTTCCACCCAGGTCACTTTAATGTACTTGCAAGTAAAAACTCAAGTGTTGTTGCAAAGACTATCAAAGAATTAAACCAACATGCAGAGGTTATGGACCTTATGGGACTACCACGCAACCACTATGCAGCTATCAACATTCATGTGAATACAACCCAAGGTGGAAAAGACGAGAGCTTAAAACGATTCTGTGTGGCATTTGAGCAATTAGATGATGCTGTTAAAAGTAGACTTGTTGTCGAA
>Ga0209653_1002095_pt1 | contig 14960 bp, 16 predicted proteins | sample SaaInl6LU_22_DNA_FD_184644 | JGI IMG/M metagenome (GOLD analysis project Ga0209653, IMG submission 184644) | Marine microbial communities from expanding oxygen minimum zones in the Saanich Inlet - ESP_116LU_22_DNA (SPAdes) (version 2) | ecosystem: Environmental > Aquatic > Marine > Intertidal... | reverse complement strand
ATATACAGCCTAAGAGCTATTGAATGAGTTTTACAGAACAAGGGAAGCCGATCATTGTATCGGCTCCCGTTATTAATAAAAAGGATATGGATAAGTATTTGGTCTGGCATATTGAAGGCGGCCTAGGAAAGAATGTTGCAGCTACAGCACTGTTACCTGCATTAAAAAAGAAGTATTCCTCTAGGAAGATTATTCTAGTAGTATCATACCCGGAGGTATTTCTAAGTAACCCTAATGTGGATAGGGTGTATAGAGTCGGTATGACTCCGTATTTCTATGATGATTATATCCTGGGTAAAGATACTTTGGTATTTAAACATGAACCGTATTTCCAAACAGACCATATTACTAAGAAGAGTCACCTAAATAAGAACTGGGCAGACATATTAGGAGTTCAGTATAAAGATGAATTACCTGAGCTTCACTTTAACATGGTACAGAATAACTTCCAATATACCTGGCAGAGAGAGAAACCAGTAATGTTAATTCATACAGCTGGAGGTTTATTCCAAGGTCAACAATTAAGTTATGCCTGGACTAGAGATATGCCGATTGAGTATGCTAACTGGATCGCTCAAGAGTACGGAAGCAAGTACCATATCATTCAGGTATGTAGAGATAATGCACCTCATATTCCTGGAGCTGAAGTTATTAATCAACCGATGACTAACATGGAACTATTTAGTCTAGTTCAAGCCTCAGAAAAAAGAGTATTAATTGATTCATCCCTGCAACATGCAGCAGCAGCTATGAATAAATCTTCTGCAGTGATGTGGATCGGTACATCACCAGAGAACTTCGGGTATAAGATGCACCAAAACATCAAGGCACAGCAACCTGCTAACGGAACTAAATTAGTTGATGCTTATTTATTCGATGCTTCTTTCGAAGGAGTACCTCATGAATGTCCGTATAAAGACGTAAATGAGATGTTTAATTTAGAGGAACTAAAGAAAGCAATAGACCAAGCTTAAAGTACTATTCAGAGAGCTATTTATAATAAACTCTCTTGAATGGCCGAAAAGTTCCCAAGCTTAAAAACCCTTACCGATAGAGAGGCATCGTTGATTGACGGTCCTCTCTTTCTGTTGCAGGATATCCTTCCAGCCGGATCAGCTACAGACCAGGTACTGGTATTGGATAGAAAAGGTCGGGTAGGTACTGTACCTAGATCGGAGTTTTCAGGATCAGCAGGAGGAGGGGATTACTCAGGATCTTTAGACCTCACTGTAGTAACAGATGGCGGTAACTTAGTTAGAACTATTCCCGATGAATCTCTAAGTTTATTAGGAGGAAGTAATATCACTACAGGAGTATCCGGTACTAATTCAGTTATCATATTAGATGATAACATCTCACTGACCACCATTCAGTTACAGCAAAGTATAGGTACCGATGAAGCACTGGTTATAAAGAATACATCAGGACAAACACAATTAAAAATAAATCAAGAGGGTGTCTTAGAACTAGCTGCTAAAGCTGCAGCACCTACAGCAGTAGAAGGCGGGATATACTACCAGTCAGGCAGTGGGGTTGAAGAGGCATTCTTCATAGGAGTATCAGGATAAACAAGCTATTTATATATAAACCCATTATAAATTAGATTATGGCAAGTTGGAAGAAGGTCCTCGTCTCGGGATCAAATATAGAAGTAAATCAGATTACAGGCTCTACCGCCCTTTTTAGCGGTGACGTAGATGTACAGGGAACATTCTCTCTACCTGGATTCGGTGATGTATCAGCATCTTTGGCAGGTGCAATTGCAGGAGGTGACAACTTAGGTAACCACACAGCAACTCAAAACATTAACCTTAATGGGTATAGTTTAATCAACATCCTAAACGCTTCAGCGAGTGGATTTGTATCAGCATCAGAGTTTATTGGTGATGGTTCTAAGTTAACAGGTATTGTTACAGATTTAGATATCAATGGTACTTCAGGTACGATTAATATTGATTTAGCAACTGAAGCACTTACGTTTGCATCTACAAACGGTGTAACTATTGCAGGAGCAACTAACACATTGACAGTTAACACTGCTCAAGATATCCAAACAACAGCATCACCATCCTTTGCAGGATTAGATATTAACGGTACTGCAGATATTAGCGGTAATGTAACGTTGAGTGGTAATGCTCAAACTGTAACACATTCAGGAACAGGTAATTTAACTATTGCATCTACCAGTGGTAATGTTGTAGTTGATGGTGTGACAATGGCCGGCGGTACAGTAAGTGCTACAAGTGTTTCTACTACAGGTAATATTACAGTAGGGGGGGACTTAGTTGTAAATGGTACAACCACTACAATTAATACTGCAAATCTTTTAGTAGAAGATAAATGGGTACTGATAGCATCAGGATCAACAGCAGCTGGAGACGGAGGTATTGTTGTAGAAGATGGTACAGCAGGTAGAGGATTTGCTCTAGGATACGATGCCACAGCTGACAGATGGGTATTGCAAGATCAATTTGACTCAAGCGCAACCAACGATGCAGCCTTCGGATTAGATGAAGCTGCACCAAACACAGGTGCTTATGTAGGTACTGTTGAGGTTAGTATTGAAGATCCAGGAGCAGCAGTTCCAACCTACGGTGGTAGCAGTTATGGTCACGGTACAATCTTTGTAAATGAAGGAAGTGGAGATATATACATTTACTCGTAACAGTACAATAAAAGGTTTTTAAATGGGATTAGTAAGTAAGGGAGGTATAAAAGACCTTTCAAACAAAGATATTAAAGAAGAGACTCTAGATCAAGCGGAATTAGAGTTTCTTCTTTCTCGTATTAAAGACATGACTTTTAAGGGAAGTGAACTAGAAATACTAACAAAAGTTGTTATTAAGCTCCAGAATCGCTATATTAGATTAAAAGACGGTAAAGAGTAATAAGTATGGCAAAGAAGGACGTTATGGAGTTATCTCTCAGAGAGTGGTCCCTCCTCAGACAATCACTAGACATTATCACAATCCAAGGTAAAGACGCTAGAATGGTAGCAGAATTGCAGACCAAACTAGATATTCACATATCTACAAATAGTACACAGCAGTAACCTATTTATATTAGATTGAAGGCCCGAAAGGGAAGTGGGCAGGCACAATCCTGTAACCAACCTCAATGTGAAGTATGCCAAGTTGGAAAAAAGTAATAACCAGCGGATCTGATGCTGGTCTTAATAGTCTCGTTGTATCCACTACGTTCTCAGTTAACGGAGTAGAGTACCGTACCTATGAAGAGGATACAATCAATATAGGAACTACAGTAGTAGCATCCTTCCCCACTACAGATGGTTATGCAGCTCACTTTGATTATTTGGTTAGAACAAACACCGATTACAGAGCCGGTAAGGTAGTTGTAATTTGGGATGGTTCGAATATAGACCTTACAGATACCTCTACAGTAGATATTGGCGATACCTCTGGTGTAGCTTTTGATGCAAGTATTAATAGCGGTAATGTACAGTTAGAAATTGTAACAGATAGTAACGGCTGGATATTTAAATCCGATTGTAAGATATTATAGGATATTTATATAAAACTAATATAGCAAGCACATGGCAAACGAGTTTGTAGCAAGGAAAGGGATAATCTCATTAGGTGATTTAACAGTAGATACCCTTTCAGGAAATAACGGAGAAATTGTAACACTAGACGCTGCTGGTAAGATAGTAGCATCTGGTACATCTATATCAGGTATTAACGGTACCGTTACAAGTGTGACTGTAGGAACAGGTTTAGATGTTGCTAACGGAACCACAACACCAAACATCACATTAGACCTATCAGAGCTCGCTGACATGACTGCCGATATAGTAGGTACAGCAGATGAGCTTATCTTGTTAGATGCTGGTGTACAAAAGAGAAAACTTACTAGTGAGATTAAGCTTGGTCAATTTAATAACGATCAAGGATGGACTTCTAACGTAGGAGATATCACAGGTGTTACAGCAGGTACAGGTTTAACTGGTGGTGCAACATCTGGAACTGCCACGGTAAGTATAGACTATACAGGTACAGATAACTTTATTTTATCTGCAACAGATGGTACCTCCTTAGGAAACCTAGAAGGTGGTGATAAAATTGCTTTTGTCGATACAGATAATAATGTAAAGTATGCTGATATCAGTCAACTACCTTTCAACAACTTTACATATTCTCACCCTACCCATCCAGGTGATGATATCAGCGTAGATACAGGTGCGTTGACAGGAGCAACGGTAATATCTGATTTAGATTTTAACGTAACAACAGACGGATTAGGTCACGTTACAGATGCGAATGCTGCAATCTCTACAAGAAACCTCACTCTTGCAGACTTAGGTTACACCGGTACTACGGACGCAAACACATATGTACACCCTAACCACACAGGTGATGTAACATCATCTGGTGACGGTGCCACAACACTTGCAGCAGCAGCAATTACAGGTAAGACAGCTTTAACAACAGGGCTAGTCTCCACAGATGAGTTCCTTGTAAGTGATGCAGGTACGTTAAAAAGAATGGATACAAGTGTTTTGCAAACATACATGCAAAGCAACCTTACATTTACAACTAACACGGATGTTGATGTAAGCGTAGCAAACCTCACAACTCGATTAGGACAGATTCCAGGAAACGCAACCATAGGTGGAGGATCTTCTACAATTACCATTCCAGGTGATTTAGTAGTAACGGGTACAACTACTACAAACAACGTAGAGACAGTATCAACATCTAATGGTGTAATCTTCGAAGGAAACGCAGCTGATGCAAATGAGCTTACTCTTTTAGCAGGAACATTAACAGCAGATCAAACTGTAACCTTACCAGATGCAACTGGTACATTAGCCTTAGATAACGGAAGTTATCCAAATTTAAGAGCACAAGCAACTACTAAAGCCGATGTTGGTTTAGGTAACGTAGAAAACACCGCTCTTTCAACTTGGGCAGGTAGTTCTAATATTACTACTTTAGGTACAATTGCTACCGGTGTATGGCAAGGTAGTGCAATATCTACCACATATATCTCAAACTTGAGCGGAACCAACACTGGTGATGAGCCTGATGCTAGTGCAACTGTAAAGGGTATCATTGAGATTGCAACCAATGCAGAAGTAACAACAGGTACAGATACTGTAAGAGCAATCACTCCTTCAAGTTTAACTTCGATTACTAAGTTAGGTACAATTGGAACAGGTACTTGGCAAGGTACTTCAATTTCAACAACATATACTGACGCTAAAGTTACCTCGGTATCAGCTGGAGCGGGTATTGATGTAAGTAGTACGACTGGAGCTGTAACAGTTTCCGCAGAAGCTGCCTCAGCAACAAACCCAGGTGTAATTGAAATTGCAACCAACGCAGAAGTAACAACAGGAACTGATACTGTAAGAGCCATTACCCCATCAAGCTTAACTTCAATTACGAAATTAGGTACAATTGGAACAGGTACTTGGCAAGGTACCAAGATTGCATCAGCATATCTAGATGACGATACTGCACATCTATCAACAGCACAGACATTCACCGGTACTAAGACCTTCACAAGTAAGGTAATACTGGATACCGATAGTGGTGATGATGTAGATTTATTTACAGACTTTACCGCTACAGTAGCAGGTGCTGGTGCCACAACAACAATTGCAAGTTATACCTCTGCAGCAGCTGTAGCAGTCTATTTTGATTATAGAATTAATGATGCTACAACAAACTTAAGAGCAGGAACGGTAATGGCTATATCAAACGGATCAACTGTAGCTTACACTGAGTACAGTACTGGGGATATAGGAGACACTTCTGCAGTAACACTTTCAGTAGATTATTCAGGTGGTGCAATTAGATTAAGAGCAGTAAACAACGCTGGAAATTATAGAGCAAACGTGTTTGTTCGTACGGTATAATTCCGTATCTTAGATTTACTATTAATAACCTTTTGGATAGGGAAAAAAGGTAACTATGGCAGATACACCATTTAAAGCAAGGACTGGACTAGAGGTTACTGGAGACGCACTTGTATTCGGAAACTTCTTTGCAACAGGAGGAAGTATCGGGTACGATACAGGTGATAGATTATTATTCACCAATAACACTCGTATTGACTTTTACGTAAACAACAGTAATGAAATGCGTTTAGAGTCTGACGGGGACCTTCATGTTGATGGAGATGTCATTGCCTTTTCAACTACCGTTGCATCCGATAAAAAGTTCAAAGACGACATACAGACTCTAAGCAGTGCAAGCAGTACAGTTAAGCAACTTAGAGGAGTTTCCTTTATCTGGAACACAGGTAATAGAAAAGGTCAAAAAGATATTGGACTAATCGCTCAGGAAGTAGAAACAGTAGTACCTGAGGTTGTTCAAGATAAGGAGTTCTTAAACGGAGAAACAGCAAAGACTGTTGATTACGAAAAGCTAGTAGCTTTATTAATAGAATCTAACAAAGAACTTCAACAGAGAATCGAATCTTTAGAAGAAAAGTTAGATGGCCTTACCAAGTAGCGGACAACTATCCCTAGAAGATATCAGAGCAGAGCTAGGAGCTGGAACTTCTAATGTATCTCTAAGATCATTATCATCCACTGCAGGCTTTGCAGTACCTGATGCAATTTCAGAGTTCTATGGATATAGTGCATATTCTAATGGTTATTACTATATTAATGATGGTACCGATGATTATATTCAAGGTTTATGGGAAGGTCAAACTTCTTTAGCAAACAATGATTGGAGTATAAGTTTTTGGGTAAAGCAAGATGCACCAACAGCAACAAACCAACAGCTATGGGATTTCAATGCAAATGGAACAATAAACTCAGGAAATACAACAAATCGTCTATTCCTACAATACAACGCATCACTTAATAGATTCCTAGTACGTCTCAGGACTAATTCTACAAATTTTGATAGACAGTGGGCCCTGCATGATAACAACTCGGTAACAGGTACTGGTCCTTTAAGCTCAAATACTTGGACATCTTCAAATCCTGGGAATACTAATGCAATTGGTTGGACTATGATAACAGTGACCTATGATGCTTCACAAACAACAGCAACAGCAGCACTAAAGATCTACTGGAATGGAGCAGAGTTGACTTCTCAAGCAGCAGCAACTAGCGGTACTAGAACTAACAATACAATGGGATACTTGTGTTTATGTGCATCCCAACACAACGTAGGAAGTGGTAATTCAAACATATTCATGGACGAGTGGGCATTCTACAATGATTTACTCACTTCAACAGAAGTATCAGCACTATACAACTCAGGAACAATAGTATCTCCACATACAATTAATACAACAAACTTACAAGAGGTAGTACAGTTTACTAGTGTTACAACTAGTATTAACACTTACTTAGGTAACTATAGCGGAACCATTTCCGGAGGAACTGTTGAAGCTTATTCGTAAAAAGTTGGATCGTTTTAGTTTTCTTTATATATTTATATATGATTAATCATTATTAAAAATTTGTTATGGCAAATCAGAAATTGACACAAGAGGAGTTGCAAACAATCGCAGAGTTGCAACAAAAGAACAACGCAGTAGTATCTGAGTTGGGACAAGTAGAACTAGCTAAGATGTCTATCGACGCACGTAGAGCTAATGCTGAAGCTTACCTTACAGAACTTCGTAAAGAGGAAGAAGAGTTTGGTAAGACTTTATCAGAGAAATACGGTGCAGGTTCAATTGACTTAGAATCAGGCGAATTCGTACCAGCACCAGCTGAAGAAGTTGCAGAGTAATTAAGTTTACTCCGGGAATTAGTTAAAGAGGGTTTAGGCCCTCTTTTTCTATTTATAAGTAAATCACTTTATATATGGCTAAGTCATTATTTGAACCTAAGAGAGTTCCTAAGTATACAGAGAACATTATAAAGCCTACTACAGGCCTGCAAGCAGCACCAGTACCTGTAAGACAGCAATCAGCCACTAGAGCAGTACCTAAGACTCAAGCTATACCAGCTTCAGCACAGCAGGTATCAGCACCAGCACCAGCACCAGTAGCACCTCCAGCACCGGCACCAACACCAGCACCACCGGTAGTAAGTGAAACTAGTGCATTCTTTTTTGATGGAGCAACAAAACTAACAAGTAGTATAGACGAGGCAGCTTTCGGAACACTCTCAGTAGGGTTTACGATAACCCCAGGATGGAATCAAGAGGATACAGGATCTTGGACAGTTATGTCGATAGGTATTCCGGATGATCCGGCAGCAGCAATAATGAACGTACGTATAACCAGAACTTCAGGAAGTACCGGATATACAGATAGTTTAGTTTCTGAATTAGCCTCAGGATCAATTTACGTCAGGAGTACTCAAAGACTTGTAGGACTTTCCCCAACTTTCTACAGCGGAAGTACAGGAAGAGACAACGTATACATACGTACATATATTAGCGCTGGAGAATTGATTAACTTGAGGTATACGAAGAAAGACGGAAATACTACAAAGATAGAAAATAGTTGGGTATCAAACAGTACAAATACTACAGGTTCTTACGGAGAGAATGGAAGGTACATTTTTTACCTAAGGGAATTTAACAATAGAAGAGAAGATTACAGATTTGTACTAGGAGGACTAGCCTCAGGATCAGGAGACTACTTCTCAGGAAGTCTAGATAATTTCTACATGTCTAGAATACAGCAACTACCCGGAGAATCTGTACCTTATTCATTTGTAGGTTCTGATGCTAAATACGTAACAAGGCACTATCGCTTTGAAGGAAACACCAATCCTCAGAAAGGAGATGTGTTGTATGTAGATGGAACAGAGACTTATGTTAGTTCGTCAATCTAATTTTACGAATTAATCAACCTATTTATATAAAGAACTCAATATAATACCATATAACAATGGCTGAAAGAATTGTATCACCAGGTGTTTTCACCAGAGAGCAAGACACCTCATTTTTAACACCTGCACCTGCTGAAGTATCTACAGCGGTAGTAGGTCCTACAGTTAAAGGTCCAATTGATATCCCTACAGTAGTTCGCTCTTACGGCGAATATGTTGCTGTCTACGGAGATAGATTTAAATCAGGATCTAACTACCATCAACATTTAACTTCACTAGCAGCAGAGAAATTCTTCGAGCAAGGAGGAGATTCTTTGTTAGTAACTAGAGTTGCACCTTCGAGCTACCTTTCAGCTACTGCTGAGATTTTATCTGGATCTACTGCGTTAGTCACTTTAGAAACTATCGGTAAAGGAGCTATCTTTACAAACAGCGGCTCTGCTACAGAAAACCTAGCAGACGGAGCTCTACTAAGTGGTTCAGGTGATAATGTAAGATGGGAAGTTGCTAACGTAAGCCCAGACTTAGGTACATTCGATATCATTGTTAGAAGAGGTGATGATAATCATAAAAATAAAATTATTCTAGAGACATTTAATAATGTATCTTTAGATCCAAATTCTGATAATTACGTAGCTAAGAGAATTGGTGATGTAGCTTATTCAGTAAATGGTAGCGACATCATCGAATCAGGAGATTATCCAAACCAATCTTCTTACGTTAGAGTATCTGCAGTAGGAGTCCAAATGCCAGATTACTTTGATAACGCAGGAGCACCTAAAGGAGCATTCTCTCAATCATTAGATGATCTAGCAGCCGGCTCAGGATCCTACCACGGTACATTCGCCGGCGGAGATGGAGCATTAGATGCTGCAGGAGCAAACTTCTTTGAAAATATTAACGGAACTGATACACAAGGCTTACCGGTATCTTCTAATGCAGTAGCAGCCTATACTAGTGCATTATTGGTATTAGCTAATAAAGAAGCATTTAACTTCAACGTACTATTAACACCTGGCTTATATCAAGAACACCATGCTACTACAGTAGGAAGCTTTATTGACTTAGTAGAAGATAGAGGAGATGCAATTTACGTTGCAGACTTAACTTCTTACGGATCAACGGTATCAACAGCGACAACAAAAGCAAAAGAACTAAACAGCTCATTTGCAGCAGGTTACTGGCCATGGATTAAGGTTCAAGCTCAAGGAATTGGACGTCAAGTATGGGCACCAGCTTCCGTAGCAATGGGAGGTGTATTAGCATTTAACGATGCAGTAGCAGCAGAATGGTTCGCACCAGCAGGTCTAGTAAGAGGTGGTATTCCAGGAGTAATTAGAGCAGAAAGAAAGCTTTCTAGAACAGACAGAGATACATTATACCAAGGAAAAGTTAACCCACTAGCAACCTTCCCAGGTTCAGGTGTTGTAGCTTACGGTCAGAAGACATTACAGACTAAAGCATCAGCTTTGGATAGAGTAAACGTTAGAAGATTGTTGATCACGTTGAAGAGATTCATCGGTGCTCAAGCTAACAACTTGGTATTTGAACAAAACACTATTGCAACAAGAAACAGATTCTTAAGCATTGTTAATCCATATTTAGAGAATGTAATTCAGAGACAAGGTCTTTACGCATTCAGAGTAACGATGGATGATACAAACAACACTGCAGATGTAATCGATAGAAATCAATTAGTAGGTCAGATCTTCATCCAACCAACTAAGACTGCTGAATTCATCGTATTAGACTTCATTGTTGAGCCAACAGGAGCTGCATTCGGTGCATAAGTTTAGAGAGAACTATTTATAATAAAGTAAAATAAATACACGATGCCTACATTAGATCCAAATGAAATCATGTTCACTGCCTTTGAACCAAAGGTACAGAATAGGTTTATAATGTATATCGATGGTATTCCTTCTTATTTAGTTAAGAGCGCTACCTCACCATCCTTCACGGATAATATCATTAAACTAGACCACATCAACACTTACCGTAAATTGAGAGGTAAAAGAGAGTGGCAAGACATGACTTTGTCTTTATACGATCCAATCACACCTTCTGGTGCTCAAGCAGTAATGGAGTGGGCTAGATTGGGTTACGAATCAGTAACCGGTAGAGCTGGGTATGCTGATTTTTATAAGAAAGACATTACATTGAACGCTGTAGGCCCTGTAGGCGATATCGTTGGTGAGTGGATCATCAAAGGAGCATTCGTAGCATCTTCAAACTTTGGACAGTATGACTGGTCAGTAGATGATGCAGTAAACGTTGAATTAACACTCGCAATGGACTATTGCGTATTAAACTTTTAATATTTAAGTTATGGATAACTTTGATTTAAGAAAATTTTTAGCAGAGAGTAAGCAGCCAATCCAAGAGATGGAAGCACCAATGGAGGTAGAAGCTCCAATGGAAGGTGAGTCAATGGAAGAAGTAGTTGCTGAATACGTAGAGAAAGCCTTAGGAGGTAAAGATATTAAAGAGGTATCAGGCATCATCGAAGCACACGTTGCAAAGCATGCAATGGAGATGAAGATGGAAGTTATCGCTGAAGTAATCGATGCCTACGAAGGTAGACTATCAGAGATTAAAGGAAGCAGATACTTTAAAGAAATGGCTGATGAAGCTAAGATGTCAAACCAAGAAGGAATGATTAAAGGTCTTCACGAAATGGCAGCAGCGATAAAAGAAGAGTACAAGAGCGCTCACATGCCAGAAGAAGCTAAAGTAGAAGAAAAAGAAGAAGACAAAGTAGAAGAAAAGAAGGAAGACAAGAAAGAGGAGAAAGAAGATAAAGAAGAAAAATAAACCTCGCCCTGTCAAGCAGATAAAAAGCCCGAGCCTTAGTTGGTTCGGGTTTTTTTATTTCTTATATTTATGATTAAACGTTTCAACTAATAAGTTTATGGAGTTTAAATTACCAACAGAGACTATTGAATTACCGTCAAAAGGTCTCTTATACCCAGAAGGACATCCATTAGCATCAGGTACTATCGAAATGAAGTATATGACTGCTAAGGAAGAGGATATCCTTACCAATCAGAATTACATTAAGAACGGTACAGTAATTGACAAGTTACTTAAATCTCTCATTGTTACCGAGTTTGATTATAATGATTTACTTACAGGAGATAAGAATGCTATTATGATAGCTGCTAGGATTCTATCTTACGGTAAAGATTACAGCGTCACCTATAACGGAGAGCAAATCAACGTTGATTTATCTTTAATTGAGCCGAAAGAACACCAGGTAGAGTATACTAGAGGAGAGAATGAGTTTGAAGTAAAGTTACCTAAATCAGGTTACGGGCTTACTTTTAAGATTCTAACTCATGGAGACGAAGTTTCAATCGAAAATGAAATTAAAGGTCTGCAGAAAATTAATAAGAATAGTAGTCCAGAGGTAACAACTCGTTTAAAACATATGATATTATCTATCGACGGTAAACGAGAGAGAGCTGATATTAGAAAGTTTGTTGATAATTACTTATTAGCTCAAGACGCTCGAGCTTTAAGAGCAGAGTACTCAAGAGTATCTCCTGATATTGACTTAACATTTACTTACGAAACAGCAGACGGTAGTGAAGAGGAGGTCGCTATCCCAATCACACCTACCTTTTTTTGGCCTGACTTCGGAGTATAGATCAGTACTCTTTCAGCAGATACATGAAATAATTTTCCACGGTAACGGAGGGTACGATTGGTACACTGTTTATAACATGCCAATATGGCTTCGTAGGTACACCCATAAGACTATTCTCAGTTACTATGAGAAAAAGAAAGAGCTAGAAGAAGAGGCTGCAAACAAAGCCAAAGGTGTTGAGAAAGCTAAGCCGATGGGACCGCCGAAAGTAAGTCCAACATACACTACGAAGGCCTCTACAAAATAGAGGTCTTCCTATTTATAATATATTGTATACCCCTATGGCTGACGAATTCAATCTTAATGACGACCAAGTAAGGAGAGCGGAAGAACTGAAAAACATATTCGGTGAAATTCGTAATGCTACAAGAGAAGCAAACACCTCCCTTAGAAACTTGGGAGAGACAGCAGCTGATTACGGAGGGATATACAGCAGCGTAGCAAACTCAGCATCAAAAGTTGCTGATATTCAACGTGAAGTAGCAAGATCAGAAGCCGGTACTAAGAAAGTATTAGAGGAAAAAGGTAAGCTGCAAGATAAATCAAGACGTTTAACAGCTCAAATTAACAGTTTATACGAAAGAGCTGCTAACGCCACTGGTGAAGTAAGAGAGAATCTATTAAATCAATCTCGTAATCTAGCTAATGCTAGAGACGTTGCAGAGGAACTTACCGTTATATATAGTGAAATAGCTGAACAAGCAGCTGAACTAGATAAGTCTACTGTCTTCTTCCGAGGAATGAAAGATTTTGTAGGAAGTATACCCGGACTTAAAGCACTCTCCGGACCTTTTGAAGACGCCGCTGCCGCTGCACGTAAAACTCTAGTGAACGCAGGTTCTTCAAAAGAAGCATTCGCTGCAGGAGGTAAGTCATTGATACAAGGATTCAGTAAAGCACTAGGACCAGCTGTACTATTAGGAGCAGCAGTTAAGTTTATTATAGATTTATTTGTATCTGCTCAAAAGAATACTGTTGAGATAGCTCGTAACTTGGGAATAAGCAGGAGCTCTGCTGAAAACCTACGTAAAGAGTTTGCAAGCATTGCAGGAAGTTCAAGCAACCTGTTAATGAACACAGAATCTTTGATAGCTGCTCAAAAGAGTCTAATTGAAATTCAAGGTTTCTCAACCAGACAAACAGCATCAACTCTAGAAAATCAAGTATTTTTAACAAAGAATCTAAAGTTAGCTGGCGAAGAAGCAGGTAACTTAAACACAATGATGACTGCATTCGGCGGTAACGCAATGCAAGCTACGGATGCAATCTTACAACAAAACAGTGAGTACGCTAAGCAGACCGGATTGCTGATGCCAGCTCAAGAGCTACTTTCTAAAATAGCTTCGGTAGGAGCTGATATAGCAGGTTACTTTGCTTTCAACACAAAAGAGATTGCAGCCGGTATTAGAGAAACGAGACGTTTTGGAATCTCTTTGCAACAAGCTTCTCAAATTGCTAGCTCATTATTAGACTTCGAACAATCTATCAGCGCAGAACTAGATGCTGAATTGCTTACCGGACGAGATTTTAATTTCGAGTTAGCAAGGTCAAAAGCATTGCAAGGAGATATTGCTGGAGCATCTAGAGAGGTATTATCACAGATACAAAACCTCACTGAAGAACAGAGAAAGAGTCCATTGATAATGGAATCTGTAGCTAAAGCAACAGGATTATCTGCTGCTGAGATTAATAAAGCATTTATGTTACAGTCTAATTTAAATATGAAGACTGCAGAATATGATGAGTTATTAGCAAGAGCAGGTAAGACAGGTAGTGCAGTGTTAGTAGAACAACTAGGACTTCAAGGAGCCTCCAGACAAGAGATCGAAAAAACCTTGACTGCACAAGAAGCATTTGCAGCAGCATTAGCTAAGGCAAAAGATCAGTTCGCTGGACTAGTCAACAGTGGTGTATTAGATTCTCTAGTAGATGTACTTTCTTCTTTTGTATCTAATATGAGATCATATGGATTTGGAAGAGCCTCATCTACTCAACGTTTTGAAGAATCTCTAGGTAAGAGCAGTCTATCCGCTGCTCAACAAGCAAGACTAAAATCAATCTCGGAAGAAAGATACAGCTTATTCGATTCGTATGGAGAGAATTCAAGTGCAGATTTAGTCGAAGCATTAGCTGCCGGTAATGTAGATTTAACAACTCTATCATTAGGTAAGAGTTCTTCTAATCAAGATATCGCAACAACTAAATCCGGACAGACATTTGAACTTACAAAAGAGACTGTCTCAGTATTAAAAGAGCTTTTAGCAGAGACTAAAGGCGGAAAATCAATCGTACTGAACGGACAAAAGGTTGGTGAAACAAATAACCAAGCAGGTGGATTATACACTTATAACGCAAGATAGGGATTATGCCGATAATTAGAGACTTTAATGACAACTTAGTCCCGATGGACAACCCGATTGAAGCTCGTAGAAACGATCTCATAAGGATTACCGAATGGTTAAACTCTCCTGCTGGATTAAAGTTTGCCGCTAAACAAGGACTGTTAAGAGCCAGCGCAGGTAACAGTTCAATAATCGA
>Ga0209653_1002093_pt1 | contig 14974 bp, 14 predicted proteins | sample SaaInl6LU_22_DNA_FD_184644 | JGI IMG/M metagenome (GOLD analysis project Ga0209653, IMG submission 184644) | Marine microbial communities from expanding oxygen minimum zones in the Saanich Inlet - ESP_116LU_22_DNA (SPAdes) (version 2) | ecosystem: Environmental > Aquatic > Marine > Intertidal... | reverse complement strand
CCATTTGCTTTACTTCGATATTTGATCTTTTTAGGTCATTCTTAGTAATCTCTAAATATACTTTTGAGGCCTGCAAGCCAACAAAGAAGGTTCCATCAAACAAAAGTTGTTCGGCTCTGATTCCCATACCCATTTGCTGTTCTGTTCCAAAAAACAATTCAATAAACTCTGGTTGATTTGGATCTACAGCCTGTCCAGGTATTTGAAATGTATTTGCAGGAACTAATGATAAAGGAGTTTGTATGTATTGTTGATAATTCCCTGTTGCAGAAATTTGTGGCAATCCTGTTCCAATTGTTTCATCAACTTTTTTCTCTGATTTTAACACTTCCTTCTTTGCATTTATGCTCATATAACTATTCTCGATAGCGTACTTTTGAGCATCTTGCAGTGTAAATTCAAACGATTCTTTGCCATCCTGTGCGCTTGAAGTAGAAATCAAGGCGGTTAGTAAAAACGTGGTAATGAGCTTTTTCAGCTTATTCATGGTTTATATGTATTAATTATCCTCTTTAAATTGATTTTTTAGATACTCTCTTCCCTTACTGTTTGCTATACCTCTTATATGGTAGCGCATTAACTCTAGGTGTAATTGTTGAAAGTTAAACTTTCCGGGTAAAGCCAATTGGTTTGCCATCATTGCCTCAGTCATAACCATATATGCCTTTGTAATTACCTCAGGATTTAAGTTGTCTCGGTATAATCCTTCTTCAATTCCTCTCTTTAAATTGGCCAACATTTTATTAAATGCAAACTCTTCTTTGTGACTTAATAGCACTTTCCACGCTTGTGGGTAATATTTCTGAATGTCATACATGATCGATGGATGAGCATCAGACAAGCTTTCATTCATTTTTTTCCCAATCCCCATTAACTCATCAATTGCATTGTCTCCTTCAGCACAAACCATGTCCATGCCACATTCGATATCCAGAACTTTATGTTCTACCACCTTTTTTACCAAGTCTTTTTTATTGCTAAAAGAAAGATAAAGCGTTTTTTTAGACATCCCTAACTGCCGAGCTATATCATCCATAGTTAAGCTCTTAATGCCGAACTTAGTGAACAAGTCTTGAAGACTTTCCAATAATTTTATATCGATAGCTGAATTTTTCACGCGGCAAAAGTATGAAACATTTAATCCATAGGAAACATTTTTTGTACATAATGTTTCCTATGGATGCATAATTAATTTTTATTAACGTTTTGTAATCTTGTAACGGCAATCAATGAACCGATAAGGAGTTCAAAATTTCATCAAAAAAACGTTCCTTTGTAGTTGATTAAAATCAAATCGAATAACAACCGACTATAATTAATAAATTACATGAAACGGGAATCAGTAAAAGCCTTATTAGCAAGTGAAAAAGCAGGTGCAGAAGTTACTCTTAGTGCATGGGTAAGAACAAAGAGGGGAAGTAAAAATGTGGCATTTATTGCTTTGAACGATGGCTCTACGCAGCACAACGTACAAGTGGTGGTTGACCTAGAAAAAATGGGTGAAGAAACCGTAGAAAAAGTGACTACGGGTTCTTGTATTCGTGTAACAGGTCAATTAGTGGAATCACAAGGAAGTGGCCAAAAATATGAAATAGAAGCATCGAAAGTAGAAGTATTAGGTGAGGCTGATGCTAATGAATATCCGCTACAACCAAAAAAGCATTCCTTAGAATTTTTAAGAGAAAATGCCCATTTACGTTTTAGAACTAGCACGTTTAGTGCTGTAAGCAGAATCAGACACACCTTGATTTTTGCTGTTCATAATTTCTTTAACAGTCGAGGGTTTTATAATATTCATACCCCAATCATTACTGGTTCGGATGCGGAAGGAGCTGGAGAAACATTTAATGTATCTACACTTGACAAAAAGAATCCACCGTTAACTGAGGAAGGAGAAATCGACTACAAAAAAGATTTCTTTGGTAAACTGACTAACCTAACCGTTTCAGGCCAATTAGAGGCAGAAGCTGCCGCAATGGCATTGGGGAAGGTATATACATTTGGCCCAACTTTTAGAGCAGAGAATTCAAATACTACACGTCACTTAGCGGAATTTTGGATGATAGAGCCGGAGGTGGCTTTTAATGAATTAGAAGATAACATCGATTTGGCGGAAGATTTCATGAAATATATGATCGCCTATACCCTTGAGAACTGCCACGATGATTTAGTGTATTTGGAAAATAGAATTATCGAAGAAGACAAAAATAAAAAAGCAGAAGATCGCCAACCGATGGATTTGATTGAGAAATTAAAGTTTGTGGTAGAAAATGACTTTGAGCGATTAACGTATACTGAAGCAATTGAAATTCTACGGAACTCTAAGCCAAATAAAAAGAAGAAATTCCAGTATCCGGTAGAAGGTTTTGGAACGGATTTACAATCTGAACATGAGCGTTATTTGGTGGAAAAGCACTTTAAAAAACCTGTAGTTTTAACGGATTACCCAAAAGAAATTAAGGCTTTTTACATGCGCCAAAATGAAGACGGTAAAACGGTAAGGGCCATGGATATTTTATTCCCAGGAATTGGCGAAATGGTAGGAGGATCGCAGCGTGAAGAACGATTGGATTTGCTATTGAATCGCATGGAAGAAATGGACATTGAAAAAGAAGAGCTTTGGTGGTATTTAGAGCTTCGTAAATTTGGAACTGCTCCACACAGTGGTTTCGGGTTGGGTTTTGAACGATTGGTTCAATTTGTAACTGGTATGGGAAATATTCGTGATGTAATTCCATTTCCTAGAACACCTAAGAATGCAGAATTTTAAAAATTGATTACCTTTCGTTTAATTCATTAATTGTGTTAGCATGTTAAATCAATCCCTTCAGCAAAAAATGCTACAAAAGCTTTCTCCTCAGCAAATACAGCTGATGAAACTGCTTCAATTACCTACGGTTTCTTTAGAGCAGCGCATAAAAGAGGAATTGGAGATTAATCCAGCGTTGGATGAAGGCAAGGATAATGATGAAGAATATGAAGAGCAAAAAGAGGAATACGAAGAGCGTGATGATGCTACGGATATTCAAGAAGATTTTGACTTTTCAGATTACATGGACGATGATGGAACGCCTGATTATAAATACAATATCTCTAACCACAGTAAAGATGATGAGGATAAGCAGATACCGTTAAGTGGTGGTAAAACTTTTCATGAGCGGGTTGAAAATCAATTGTCGCTTCAAAATTTAAGTGAGAAAGAATTTCAAATTGGCCAGCATTTAATTGGCAGTTTAGATGATTCCGGTTATCTGCGAAGAGAACTAACAGCAATAGAAGATGATTTAGCTTTTACCCAAAATGTAATGACGGATGAGGCGGAGTTATTAAAAGTACTTCGTGTAATTCAGCAATTAGATCCGGCAGGTGTTGGTGCTAGAGATTTACAGGAATGTTTGTTGATTCAGATTCATCGGAAAGATCGAAATAAGATGTCGATTGTATTGGCGACTCATATCCTAGAAGAATACTTTACTGAGTTTACCAAAAAGCATTACGATAAAATCAAGAAGAACGTTGAAATTACAGACGAAGATCTAAAAATTGCGATAGACGAAATTCTGAAATTGAATCCGAAGCCTGGAAATTCAATGAATGAATCGGCGAAAAGCGTGCAAGTAGTGGTTCCAGATTTTAATATGGCGATTAGTGATGGTGAAATTACCATTACCCTAAACGGAAGAAATGCACCAGAACTAAAGGTAAGTAGAGAATATAAAAATATGATGCAGGCTTATTCTGAATCTAAAAAAACAGATAAAGCTCAAAAAGAAGCGCTCACATTTGTCAAGCAAAAATTAGACAGCGCTAAATGGTTTATTGATGCCATAAAACAGCGCCAAGGCACCTTACTAAATACCATGAATGCCATTGCCTCTTATCAGCAAGCTTATTTTTTAGATGGTGATGAAACCAATCTAAAACCGATGATATTGAAAGATATCGCTGACATTGTGCATTTAGATATTTCTACTGTTTCTAGGGTGGTCAACAGTAAATATGTATCGACCCCTTATGGTACATTTTTATTAAAATCCTTCTTTTCAGAATCACTTTCTACGGATAGTGGTGAAGAAGTAAGTACTAGAGAGGTAAAGAAAATCCTACAAGATTGCATAGCTTCGGAAGATAAAAAGAAGCCAATAACTGATGAAAAGCTATCGCAATTATTGCGAGACAAGGGCTATAACATAGCTCGAAGAACAGTAGCCAAATACCGTGAGCAGCTTCATATTCCTGTAGCTCGACTACGAAAAGAGCTATAATATGGGTAATTGGCTAGCATCATTTATTTCTAAATTACTGCATCCTATATTTATGCCACTTTTTGGTGCAGCCCTATTATTTGCTTTCCCTACTTTTTTAGGGTTTATGACGCATGAAAAGCTTAAGATGGTTATCCTAATTCTTATTGCATTCAATACCCTAATTCTTCCTTTACTTTTTAGCCTTTTTCTAAAGTGGCGAGGCATTATTGACAGCCTTTACATGGAAACAGTAGAAGAGCGCAGATGGCCTTATCTCTTTAGCATCTGTATGTTTATCATCTGTATTTGGCTGTTTAGAGAGTTTCGAATCAATCCCATTTTGATCAATTTTTTAATGGGAGCTGCTGTGGCTATTTTCATATTATTAGTGATGAGTTATGCCAATTTTAAAATGAGCGCTCATCTCCTAGGCATGGGCGGATTGGTTGGAATTTTTACAGTAGTTGCCATTACCGATCGCATAGATCTATCTTTTCTATTGATCCTGCTTGTGCTTCTTAGCGGTCTTTTGGGCACTGCCAGATTACAACTAAAAGCACACCGACCTATAGAAATCTACAGTGGTTTTTTAGTAGGTTTTTTGGTTCAAATAGCTTATTTGTAGTGTGGAAAGTATATTGTTATAGATAGTTAAATTTCATGCAGCTCTATTTCTAAAAGCCTATTAATGGTTGTAAAACAAATTTACGAGTAAAGATTTTCTTGCTTGTAAATTATAAAAGCAGCTACCTTTTCAGATAGCTGCTTCTCTGTTTTATAAAACTCAAGAGATTACTCTTCGTCTTTTTTATTTAAAATTGGATTCCATCCTTGGGCCATAATCGGCTGAGCGGTTCCCCCTTTAGTGATTAAAACCCTGCCTGAGTTTGTATCGGTAATGTGGCCGATAACTGCAATGCCTTCCATTGCTCTAATCTTTTCATGATCTTCAATAGAAACGGTAAAGATTAACTCATAATCTTCACCACCATTCATCGCACAAACGGTAGGATCTAAGTTAAAATCTTCTGCAGTGGTTACCGTCATTGGGTCGATTGGAAGTTTCTCTTCATACAATGCACAACCCACCTCTGAGCTTTCGCAAATGTGTAAAATTTCTGAAGACAATCCATCTGAAATATCCATCATAGCAGTTGGATGAATACCTAGCTCGGCTAGTTTAGTAATAATATCGTGGCGTGCTTCAGGTTTTAACTGACGCTCTAAAATGTAATCTTTGCCGCCTAAATCTGGCTGAATTTCTGAATTGTCTTCAAAAATACGTTTTTCTCTTTCCAATAATTGTAAGCCCATATAAGCGCCGCCCAAATCACCAGAAACACAAATTAAATCATTTTCTTTCGCTGTATTTCTTTTTACGGCTTTGCCCTTTTCTACTTCTCCAATTGCGGTAACGCTAATCACTAACCCTGCATTAGAAGAAGTAGTATCTCCGCCAACTAAATCGACTGCATAGAAATCACACGCCAATAAAACTCCTTCGTAAAATTCTTCCAAAGCTTCAACGCTCATGCGGTTAGAAACAGCCAATGAAACCGTAATCTGTTTTGGCAAACCATTCATCGCATATATATCAGATAGATTTACAACCACTGCTTTATAGCCTAAATGCTTTAACGGAGTATACAATAGATCAAAATGGACACCTTCCACTAACATGTCAGTACTTACCAAGGTTTGATGCCCTGCAGTTGGATCTATGATCGCAGCATCATCACCTACTCCAAATATAGTAGATGGTTGCTGCAACTTAATATTCTGTGTTAGATGCTTGATTAAACCAAATTCTCCTAGTTCTCCTAATTGAGTTGGCTCATTGTTATTTTCTTCAAATTCCATTTGGCAAAGTTAGTAAAACCAAAATCACTTGATGCTGTTACATTACCAAAATTCACACCACCTAAATATACCCTATTTGTGGTATATTTTAAAGGTTATTTAGATTAAATCTAAATAAAGATAGCTAACTTTGCAGCAAATATTAAGGCAATGATAAAAGTAAACGACAACGCAAAAGAGAAAATTGCTACACTGCTTGCCGAAAGCGGTAAGCCGGAAGGTAGCTTTGTGCGTGTAGGCGTTAAGGGCGGCGGATGCTCAGGCCTCATGTACAATTTAGATTTTGACTCAGCACTGACTGACAATGATAAAATTTTTGAAGATAACGGAGTAAAAGTAGTAGTGGATAAAAAAAGCATGCTTTACCTATTGGGTACAGAATTAGAATATTCTGGCGGCCTAAATGGTAAAGGTTTTAGCTTTGTCAATCCAAACGCCTCAAGAACTTGTGGTTGTGGCGAAAGCTTTTCAATTTAATCCAACAAAAACAAAAACTATGGCATCAGAAGATGAATTATTAGCGGAAGTAACCTCCAGCGAGTATAAGTACGGATTCTACACCAATATTGAATCAGATAAAGCTCCAAAAGGGCTTAACGAAGAGATTATTCGGTTAATTTCTAGCAAGAAAAATGAGCCAGAATGGATGCTGGAATACCGGTTAAGTGCACTAAAAGCATGGCAAGAAATGATAGAGCCTGAATGGGCACACATCAGCTATCCAAAACCTGATTTTCAAGACTTACATTACTATTCTGCTCCAAAGCCTAAGAAAATGTTGGACAGTTTAGATGATGCTGATCCTGAATTATTGGAGATGTACAAAAAGCTAGGAATCTCTATCGATGAGCAGAAAAAATTGGCCGGTGTAGCAGTAGATATCGTAATGGATTCTGTTTCTGTAAAAACCACTTTTCAAGATAAATTATTCGAGTTGGGAATCATCTTTTGCTCGTTTAGCGAAGCGGTTCAAAAGCACCCAGATTTAGTTCGTAAATATTTAGGAACAGTAGTTCCTCAAAAAGATAACTTCTATGCTGCCTTAAATGCAGCTGTATTTACTGATGGATCATTTTGCTATATTCCAAAAGGCGTAAGATGCCCAATGGAATTATCAACTTACTTTAGAATTAACGAAGCCAATACTGGTCAGTTTGAGCGAACACTAGTAGTAGCAGATGAGGGCAGTTATGTAAGTTACTTAGAAGGTTGTACTGCTCCAATGCGTGATGAGAATCAATTACACGCAGCTGTAGTAGAATTAGTTGCATTAGACAATGCAGAAATTAAATATTCGACCATTCAAAACTGGTACCCTGGAAATAAAGAGGGAAAAGGTGGAATTTACAACTTTGTTACCAAGCGAGGATTGTGCGAAACCAATGCAAAGATTTCTTGGACACAAGTAGAAACTGGTTCTGCAGTAACTTGGAAATACCCTGGTTGTATTTTGAAAGGTGATAATTCTATTGGAGAATTTTATTCTGTAGCGGTTACCGCTAATCATCAGCAAGCAGATACAGGATCAAAGATGATACACGTGGGTAAAAACACGAAAAGTACCATTATTTCCAAAGGAATTTCGGCAGGAGTAAGTAACAACTCTTACCGTGGGTTAGTAAATATTGGTAAAAAAGCAACCAATGCAAGAAACTTTACCCAGTGTGACTCTTTATTGATGGGCGATAAGTGCGGAGCACATACGTTCCCGTACATCGAAGTAGGCAATAAAACAGCGAAAGTAGAGCATGAAGCAACGACTTCTAAAATTGGTGAAGACCAAATTTTCTACTGCTTACAAAGAGGAATGGATGAGCAAACCGCCATTGGATTAATTGTAAATGGATACTGTAAAGAAATCTTGAATCAATTGCCGATGGAATTTGCTGTAGAAGCTCAAAAATTATTAGAAATCAGCCTAGAAGGATCTGTAGGATAAATTAAAAACGACATTATTTTCTTCGAAGAAGAAACTTAAGTATACAAAAGAAACACCATGATTAAGATAGAAAACTTACACGCATCGATAGATGGTCAGCCAATTTTAAAAGGAATTAACTTAGAGGTTAAACCGGGGGAAGTACACGCAATAATGGGTCCTAATGGATCTGGAAAAAGTACACTTGCATCTGTATTAGCAGGTAGAGAAGAGTATGAAATCACTGAAGGGTCTGTAACCTTTGAAGGTAAAGATTTATTGGATTTAGGTGCTGAAGATAGAGCTAGAGAAGGTATTTTCTTGGCTTTTCAATATCCTGTTGAGATTCCTGGAGTAAGTAATATCAACTTTTTGAAGACTGCCATCAATGAAATTAGAAAGTACAAAGGTGAAGAGCCGATGCCAGCGAAAGATTTCTTAAAGCGCGTTAAAGAAAAGTCTGCATTAGTAGAATTGGATAATTCGTTAGCTTCTCGTTCAGTGAACGAAGGGTTTTCAGGTGGTGAAAAGAAACGTAACGAGATCTTTCAAATGGCCATGTTGGAACCAAAATTATCGATCTTAGATGAGACGGATTCTGGTTTGGATATCGATGCATTGCGCATCGTAGCTAATGGTGTAAATAAATTAAAGTCAGCTGATAATGCGAGTATTGTAATTACACACTACCAACGTTTATTGGATTACATCGTACCTGATTTTGTACATGTATTGTACAATGGAAAAATCATTAAATCTGGACCAAAAGAACTCGCTTTAGAGTTAGAAGAAAAAGGATATGACTGGTTAAAAAAAGACCAAGCAATAGAAGCCTAATCTACCACACCTCAAACAGAATACAATGAGCGAAATAGCAACGATGAACGTAAAGGAACAATTTCTATCAACTTTTGGTGTGCAAGATTTTCATTTTGATACAGCTGCTTCAAAAGCGGCAAGAGATGAAGCTTCAGAGAGAATCAAAGGATTAGAATTTCCAACTTCGAAAACAGAATACTGGAAATATACCAGAGTAAACCGAATTTTAAAAGCGGAATATAAAATAGCTGAAAGCACTGCAAATATTGATATTACTCCTTTTTTAATCGAAGGATTGGAGAAAAATGTAATGGTTTTTGTCAATGGGTTTTACCGAAGTGATTTATCTACTATTACAGCACAAGAAGGAGTTATAGTCTGTGCATTATCGGAAGCTAAAGAAAAGCATGCCGACGTATTTGCTGCTTACTTTTCAAAGAAAGTTCCTGTAGATGAAATTTTTTCAAACATCAATACGGCTTTTCATCAGGATGGAGCTTTTATTCATTTTGCGAAAAAGCAAAAGGCAGAACAACCGATTCATATTTTGAATTTAGTAGATGGCAATCAAATTATCACCAATCCCAGAAATTTGATAATTGGAGATGCGTTTAGTGAAGGAAAAGTGATAGCGAGTTATCATAATTTGAATGGTGGAAAATCATTTACGAATGCAGTGAATGAATGTTTTGCCGCTGAAAATTCCTTTTTAGAATTTAATAAATTACAAGAAGAGGACAGAACTTCTTTTCATATAGCGGGTGACCAAGTTCACCAAGAGAAAAGTGGAAATTTTACGATTAACACTTTTACTTTCAACGGTGATATCGTTAGAAATAACTTGAACATCGCTGTGGCGGGAGAAAACGGATATACCTCATTGAATGGTTTTTACTTGCCGAAAGAAAAGCAATTGGTAGATAACCACACGAGAGTTGATCATTTGGTTCCTCATTGTGAATCACATGAATTATACCGAGGGGTAATCGACGATAAGTCAACAGCCGTATTTAATGGAAAAGTAATGGTGCATAGAGATGCGCAAAAAACCAATGCTTTCCAAGCGAATAACAATGTGTTACTTTCTGATGATGCTACAATCAATTCTAAGCCTGAATTAGAGATTTATGCAGATGATGTGAAGTGTAGCCACGGTTCTACCATCGGACAATTAGATGAAGAGGCCATATTTTACTTGAGAGCAAGAGGCCTTTCAGAAGATAGCGCCATCCGATTATTATTGAACGCTTTTGCTGCTGATGTGTTAGAACATGTAGGAATCGAATCATTCCGACAGTTAGTGGAAGAAAAAATCGAGAACGGTTTAAAAAAATAGAGATGAGTTTTAACATCGAAGCATTACGAAATCAGTTTCCAATACTAGAAAGAAAGGTAAATGGGCAGCCATTGGTTTATTTTGACAATGGAGCTACTGCCCAGAAACCGAAAGTAATGATCGATGCATTAGAGAATTATTACAACTTTCAAAACTCCAATATTCATCGTGGTGTACACACCTTAAGCCAAGAAGCCACAACAGCTTTTGAGGCTGCTAGAACCAAAGCTCAGGCTTATTTTAATGCGGCAAAAAGTGAGGAAATTATCTTCACAAAAGGAACTACGGATGGTATTAATCTTATTGCAGGAGCGTTCGGACGAACTTTCTTACATGATGGTGATGAGGTGATTATCTCTACTATGGAGCATCATTCTAACATTGTGCCTTGGCAGATGATTTGCGACGAGCGCAAAGCTAAATTGCGAATTGCTCCAATTAACGAAAAAGGAGAATTGCTATTGGATGAATTGAAACAAATGGTGAATGCAAAAACCAAGTTGATTTCTATCGTTCATATATCAAATGCTTTAGGAACAATAAATCCAGTTAAAGATATTATTGATTTTGCTCACGCTAATGACACGCTAGTTTTAGTGGATGGAGCTCAATCAGTTCCCCACATGAAAATAGATTTACAGGCTTGGGACTGTGATTTTTTCGTCTTTTCTGCTCATAAAATGTTTGGTCCTACCGGGATTGGCGTTCTTTATGGAAAAGAACATTTGTTGAATGAAATGCCTCCTTACCAAGGTGGTGGCGATATGATTAAAACAGTATCGTTTGAAAAGACAACTTACAATGAGCTGCCACACAAATTTGAAGCAGGTACTCCAAATATAGCTGCAGGTGTTGCTTTGAGTGCTACGTTCGACTTTTTAAATGAGTTAGATTGGGACGCTATTCATATATACGAAACTGAATTATTAGATTACGCTACTGCGGAATTAAAGAAAATAGACGGACTAAGAATCATCGGCGAAGCTGAAAATAAAGCGAGTGTCATTTCCTTTTTGGTTGACGGAACGCACCCTTTTGATGTAGGGGTGATTTTAGATCAGATGGGAATAGCCGTAAGAACAGGGCATCACTGCACTCAGCCATTAATGGATTGGTATAAAATACCCGGAACGATACGCGCTTCTTTTGCAATTTATAATAACAAAGAGGAAGTAGATAGAATGATAGTGGCGCTGAATAGAGCCGTTAAAATGTTACGATAATGACGATTAAAGAACAACAAGACGAAATAATTGATGAGTTTTCTATCTTTTCGGATTGGATGGATAAATACGAGTATATCATAAGCTTAGGTAAAGAATTACCCATAATTGATCCGTCTAAGAAAACAGAAGACAACATTATAAAAGGCTGTCAAAGTCAGGTGTGGTTGGATGGCCAATTGGTAGATGGTAAAATTATATTTACCGCTGACAGCGATGCAATTATTACCAAAGGAATCATTGCCTTATTGATTCGAGTGGTTTCTAATCAAACACCAAATGAAATACTAAATAACGAGTTATTCTTCATCGATCAAATTGGATTGAAAGAACACTTATCGCCTACAAGATCCAATGGATTGGTAAGTATGGTTAAGAAAATGAAACTATTCGCCCTAGGATACAAAGCGAAAACTGAAAACTAAGATGGAAAAGAATAAGACGGACATTACTCCAAAGCAAGTTGAAGATCAAGTGATCGAAGTACTATGTACTATCTATGATCCTGAGATTCCTGTAAATATTTATGAGTTAGGATTAATTTATGAGGTAAAAGTAGACGCTGAATTCAATGTAAATATTGATATGACGTTAACTTCTCCAAACTGCCCAGTAGCGGAAACTATGCCAAATGAAGTAGAGCAAAAAACTGGCGATTTATGGTCGGTGAAAAGCTCAAAAGTAACCATCGTTTGGGAACCAACTTGGGGTAAAGAAATGATGAGTGAAGAAGCAAAATTAGAATTGGGATTCTTATAATATCATGGCAGAAGAGATTATCAATAGAGTTGCGAAAAGCGGAATTATCACCTTTAATTTAGAAGATTACTATATTGATGGTGAGCGCGTGTCCTATGATATCAAACAAAATCTGTGGCAAGAAATAGCCCTAAAAGAAAAAGACTTTCGAGAATTTATAAAGACCAACGACTGGTCAGTTTATCAAGATCAGTTAGTTGCCATACATTGCTCGGTTGATGCCATCGTGCCAACTTGGGCTTATATGTTATTGTCTATAGCACTTCAGCCTTATGCAAAGCAAGTGCACTTTGGTGATTTATCTACAATGAACCAAGTTATTTTTGAAGAGCAGCTGAGCAAGATAGATTTTTCGCAATACCAAGATGCCCGAATAGTAATTAAAGGATGCGGCGATAAGGATGTTCCAGAATCAGCTTATGTAACATTGACGAATAAGTTACTTCCGTTCGCTAAAGCAATTATGTATGGTGAGCCTTGCAGTACAGTGCCCTTGTTTAAGAAGCCGAGGGGTTAATCTACAAGGGATTTAATAAATTTTTACGAATAAAGAAGGGTTTCAATAGTTCAAATTTCGTCGAATATCAAAGGGAAGGAAGATTTTACATGTTTCGTAAACTAATTCATGCCCATTGTTTTTATTGCAACATTAATCACACTTTCTTTCCATACTCGCCTGAGCAGCTTTACTGCCCAAACCAGCTGCGGTTTGCCATGAAATGCATGCTTTTTCATTTTCACCTGCAGAATAATAAACATTTGCCAAATTATTATGGGCAGCACTGTTAGATGGGATTTTATCAATCACTTTCAAGTAATCTTCAATAGCTCCTGATAAATCTTTTAAGGCTATTTTAGTTTCTGCTCGGTAATAGACAGCTTCAGTGTTAGAAGGACTTAACTTTATAGCTTTATCAAAATGTGCTAAGGCTTCTTTATGAGCTCCTAGATTATTTAATTGTCGTCCTTTATAGATGATGTATTTTCGTTCATCCATCGGGTCTTTTTGCTGATAAGTATCCATATCAGCAATCCCTTTTTCATTTTGCCCAGTATAAAAGTAGGCAAGGGCCCTGTTTTTGTAGGAGCCAATATAGTTTGGGTTAATTTTCAGTGCCTTTGAAAAGTCGATAATCGCTCCTGCATAATCGCTGATTTTTGCTTTCAGAATAGCCCTGCTGTTATAGGTTTCTGCCATTGAGCTATCTAATTCTAAACTTTTTGTAAAGTCGGATAAAGCCAACTCTAAGCTGTCTACCGTCATATAGGCGGTTCCTCTATTGGAATAAATAAGTGCGTCTACTCCTTTTATTTCTAGAGCTTTGGTAAAATCGGTAATTGCTTCATTTGCTTGATTTCTTTTCAGATAAATATTTCCTCTATTGGTGTAAGCTAAATCTAACGATTGATTATATTCTAGTGCTTTGTTGACATCCATAAAGGCTGCATCAAAATTATTGGCTAAGTAATATGCTTGACCACGTTCATTGTAAGGAATTCCTCTTTCTGGATAATGGTTGATGACATCCGTCCATAAGGTTTGGCTGTTTTCCCAAATTTCAGCCCTACTTTTGGAAATAATCATAAACGAAAGAATAACCAGCGTAATTCCGGAGTAAAAAACGTTGTTACGAACCTTTTCTGTGGCAACAAATGAATGACTCAATAGAAAAAATAAGGCAATATTAGCTATGTAGGCGTAACGCTCATTGATTAGATCATTTCCTGTAGGGATAATTTTTATTATCAATGCAATATGTAAAATGTAGAAAGCTGAAGTAAACAATGTAAGTCGATGTTTTTTACCGTATTTTATAATGCCTACAGCTACAGCAATCAGGACCAATGGCGCAAAGTAATAAATCACTGAAAATTCTCCGCTAATCGGATAAAAGTATTTGGCGGATAGCTCAAAGGGAAGCAAACTTTTGATCGGGTAAAATAAAATAGAATAGCTAACCATACAAATACGCTCCAATATGGAATACTCGGCCATATCTTGAATAAAATCAATGGATTGTTGCGCTTTTATGTTGACGATTCCAAAAAGTACAGAAAGTAGAATGAGAGGTATTTTACTCCATTGAGTTTTTATAGTTAATGATTTCCCTTGATAAAAATCGATTAAAATCAGTGCTACAGGGAAAGTAACGGCTGCTGATTTACTAAGTAAAGAGAGTATAAAGACAAGTAGGGTCAGTGAGTATTTTAGGAAGTTGTTTAAGTTGATAGAAGTGTAAAACACCAATCCACTTAAGTAAAAGAAGGCATAAACTAGGTCTTTTCGGCTACTTAGCCACGCTACATTTTCCACAGCCACAGGCGATACGGCAAAAAACAAAGCGCAAATCACTGCTACTTCAGTATGTTTTCCGATGTGCTTGATGAATTTAAAAACCAATAAACTATTGAATAAATGAAAGAGTAGGTTGGTGATGTGAAAAACGGTGGCGTCTCCACCTCCTAAATTCCAATCGACTGCCCAAGTAAGCGTAGTTAGCGGATGGTAAAGACCTTCTATAAAGCTGCTAAACAGTTCAGGAAGCAGGCTCCAGCTAAAGTTGGTAACGTATAAGCTTTTAAAAATCAATACATCATCATCATAATTCACTAGAAAATCATAACCAAGCGTATCCCAAAAGATAAATCCAATTAGGAAAGGAAGTAAGAGCAGAAGATATAATGATTGGTTCGATTTTTTCATAATATGTTACAAAGAAAACACTAATCTATGAAAATCTTATTTTAGACGTATTTAATTTTTATCTTTCACTTTGGTCAACCGAAAGACAGATTGATTAGAAATCTTATC
>Ga0209653_1002087_pt1 | contig 14985 bp, 6 predicted proteins | sample SaaInl6LU_22_DNA_FD_184644 | JGI IMG/M metagenome (GOLD analysis project Ga0209653, IMG submission 184644) | Marine microbial communities from expanding oxygen minimum zones in the Saanich Inlet - ESP_116LU_22_DNA (SPAdes) (version 2) | ecosystem: Environmental > Aquatic > Marine > Intertidal... | reverse complement strand
AATTTTACTTCGCAAACGCTCTGTTATAGAAACTGTAAATGACGAACTTAAAAACATCTGTCAAATTGAACATTCTAGACATAGAAGCTTTACTAATTTCTTGTCTAATATTGTTGCAGGGCTTATTACCTATAGCTTTTTACCTAAAAAGCCGTCCATAAAATACCAGACAGTCAAAACAAATCAACTTGCATTTTATTAATCGAACTCAGGTTTAAACATAAATATGGTAAAATATTATACATTTCAGTATAGTACAGGATACTAAAAGTTTGTTTAATTTGTATAATTGTATCTTATATGTTAAAACATTGTTAACAAGCAATTATTAAAACAAAAATTTATTTTAAATTCATTTCAAATATGAAAAAAACTCTAAAAAAACGAAATTCGTCACTAAGATTAAAGTTCCTGCTTATTCTTATGTTTTCGGTTTTTACAGCTTTTTGTACCCAGGCACAAGATGTAGTTACGGGTGTTGTAAAAGATGCTGAAGGATTTGCTTTACCAGGTGTTAGTGTGCTACAAAAAGGAACTACCAGAGGAACATCAACAGATTTTGATGGAAAGTATTCAATTAAATTAACAGTTGGTCAAAGAATTTTGGTTTTCTCATACATAGGATTTAAAAAGGTTGAAATTCCAGTTAATGGTAAGAAAATAATAAATGTAACTTTAGAACAAGCATCAGAAAGCTTAGATGAAATAGTAGTTGTAGGTTATGGTACTCAAAAGAAAGAAAGTGTAGTTGGGGCTATTACTCAAGTAAAAGGTGCTGATTTAGTGGTTAGAGCTGCTGGTATAACAAATGTTGAGGAAGCATTACAAGGTAATTTACCTGGTGTAACTGCAATTCAAGGTAGTGGTACTCCTGGAGAATCTAATATGAAAATTTTTATTCGTGGATTAAGTTCATGGAATGGTGAAGGAGGTCCACTTATTCTTGTCGATGGTGTTAAGAGGTCTATGAGTGATATAGATATGAATGACATAGAAAATTTGTCTGTATTAAAAGATGCTTCTGCTACAGCTGTTTTTGGTGTAGAAGGAGCAAATGGTGTAATAATAATTACAACCAAGAGAGGTCAAATAGGTAAAGCGCAATTGTCTTTAAATGTAAATACAACGATTAAAATGGTTTCTCAATTACCAGAAAAATTAGATTCTTATGATGCTTTAAGGCAGGTAAATAGTTCTATCCTAAGAGGGTTGTCTGCTGTAGATAAATGGTCTGATTATACCCCTTTATCTATTTTAGATAAATATCTTAATCCTTCTAGTCTAGAAGAGAGTTTTATTTATCCTAATATAGATTGGCAGGATGAGTTGTTAAAAGATTTTGCACAAGATTATAGGATTAATTTATCTGTTCGTGGAGGTAATAAAACTGCTAAGTATTTTGGTAGTTTGGCTTTTCAAACCGTGAGTGATATTTTTGATGGTGGTAAATACGATAATGGAAGAGGGTATACAGGTGAGTATAGATATGATAGATTTAATTATAGAACTAATATTGATTTTAATGTTACAAATACTACAGAATTGTCTGTAAATCTTTCAGGTTATTTAGGTATTCAAGAAAAACCAAGTGGTATAGGTAATGTAGTAAATGGTATCTATCAAATACCACCAACTCTTTTTTATCCTGTTTATCCAGATGGCGCCTTTGGAGATCCAAATAATGTTAATATTTTTCAGAATTCTGTTTTAAATTTATCGTCGGGTGGATATAAAACTTATACCAATTTTCAGGTAAATTCAGATTTTATACTAAAACAAAAATTAGATTTTATAACTGAAGGTTTGTCTTTTAAAGGAAATTTTTCGTTGGATAACAATATGAGGAGCCTTCAAACTTTAAGTGAAGATGGTGATGTTATCGAAAAACGTTATGATAGAATTACTGGGGAAGAGATTCTAGATATTCCAGAGGGTGTTAATGGTTTTGACTTTGTTAGAGACCCATGGACTCAAACAGCTTCAAAAGTAGAAGAAAACCAGAGAGACAGAAGAATGGTTTACGACTTTTCTTTAAATTACAATCGGACTTTTGCTGAAATACATAATTTTACAGCTCTGTTTTTATTTAGACGACAACAGTTTGCAAAAGGGAGTGGTTTTCCAAGATTTCGAGAAGATTGGGTAGGAAGAGCAACTTATAATTACGATTCAAGATACTTTATAGATGTTAACGGTGCTTACAATGGTTCTGAAAAATTTGGACCTGGGTTTCGTTTCGACCTATTTCCTTCTGTAGCCTTAGGTTGGACACCTTCTAATGAAGCTTTTCTAGAAGATACAGATTGGTTAACCAACTTTAAAATAAGAGGTTCTTATGGTGTGGTTGGAGATGATAATTTTTCAGGTAGATGGAAATATGTAAGTCAATGGGGTACTGGTGGTTCTGGGTATTTGGTGCCAACCTCAAATTCAGCAAATTCGCCTTATACTTTTTACAGAGAAGCTAGTGTTGGGAATCCAAACCTTCAATGGGAAACAGCCGAAAAATATAATATAGGTACTGAGTTTTCTATATTTAATGGTTTGTTAAGTGGTGAAGTAGATTATTTTGCTGAAAACCGTAGTAATATTGTTATTTTGGGTGCAGATCGTGCTGTGCCAGATTGGTTTGGGCAAACACCACCAGATCTTAATAAAGGAGAGGTAGAAGTAAGGGGTTATGAAGTTGTTCTAGCATCTACTTATACTTTTGGTAATGGTTTAAATCTTTACGGAAACTTTAATTTTACGCAAGCAAAAGATTTAGTGATAAATAGAGATGATCCAGTATTTAGAGATAGTCATTTAAAAAATGCAGGATTTCGAATAGGTCAGTCAAGAACACCTATTCCTGGGGATATAATAACTAGTTGGGATGATGTATATATGTCAACTCCAAGAAATACTTTGCAAAATCAAACACGAATTGGATATTATGATGTGATCGATTTTGATGGTGATGGTATTTATAATGGCGAGTTTGATAATGCGCCTTTTGGATATGCAAACAATCCGCAAAGAACCTGGAGTGCTACTTTAGGGGCTCGTTACAAAAATTGGAATGTATCAGCACAATTGTACGGAACTCAAAATGCTACTAGACAAATTCCTAACCAAACATTTACTAAAGATTCGCCTTTAATTTTTACACATGATTTAAATTATTGGACTGTAGACACACCAAATAACACCGATACACAACCAACATTTGGTGATGGTACTCTTATTTCTAATCCTAGAGATGCTTGGGTAGATGCGTCCTTAACTAGGCTAAAAGCAGTTTCTGTATCTTACGATATTCCTGAAAAAATGTGTAAAAAATTAGGTCTTAAAAAGTTAACCCTTTTTGCTAATGGTAATAACTTATTCTTATGGTCTAACTTGCCAGATGATAGAGAATTTAATAAAGATGGAACACGTAATACTGGGGATTACCCAACACTAAAAAGATTTAACTTTGGATTTAATATGAATTTTTAAAAAGATATTATGAAAAATTATAAAATAAAATTATTAATTATATTAGGGCTCTTATTGTCATTTTCGTGTGAAGACTATTTAGATCAAGCACCAGAATCAGTATTAGATGTAGAAGAGGTTTTTTCAACCTTTAAAAATGCACAAGGTTTTGTAGAGGAAATGTATTCCTTAGTTGTATCTTATGAAACGCAAAGCCACACTTTTCAAGATTACCTTTTGGGAGATGATGGGCATGTTATTAGACCCTCTAAAGCAAGTGGGAAAATTGATGCCGGAGATTTATTCGGGGTAATATCATATAATTTTACCTATTTAAATAATCACGGTAATGTTGATTATGGAGTGAATATCGATGATTACAGAGCTAATGTTACTAATAATAATGCTTATAATAGGCAAAGACCTGGGTTATGGGATGCTAGTATGTATGGTATACGTAAAGCGAATCTTGTAATTCAAAATATAGATTTAATGGTAAATGCCACACAAGCAGAAAAAGATGTTGTTTTGGGGCAAGCCTATTTTTTTAGAGCATTTTTTCATAATGAGGTTATGAAATTTTGGGGTCGTTTTCCTTATATAACAGAAGTGTTTGTTGGAGAGGTATCAATACAACGTCCTAAAACATATAGAGAAGTTGCTTTATTAGCTAACGAAGACTATGAGAAAGCTGCAGAGTTATTACCTTTAGATTGGGATTATGAAACTTATGGAAAACGAACATTAGGAGATAATAAGAATAGGCTTACTAAAAGTATAGCTTATGCTTTTCAGGGTAAAAATTTGCTTTTAGCAGCAAGTCCATTAATGAGGGCTAATAATGGGGCTTTAGGTAGTACTTATGATTATGATACAGAACTTTGTGATATGGCTGTAGATGCTTTTGCAAAAGTTCTTAAATCGGGTAAATATAAATTAGCATCTTGGGAAAATTATGATGAAGTCTTTTGGAAATCACCCACTCCTAGTGCTTGGCCAGGAGGTACAGAATTTATTTTTGCTGCTACTGGTGGTAATGCATCTTCGAACCGTAGATTTATGGCATCAGGAATAAGTAGAAGTGCCTATCATAATGAAGCAACCGAAAACATTTCTCCTACACATAATTATATTCATTATAATTTTGGAATGGCTAACGGTCTATCAACTGAGCATCCAAATAGTGGTTACAATCAAAACAAAGCATTTGATAACCGTGATCCACGCTTTTACAGATGGCATATTTTGGATGGACAAATAGTTGACCCAGGAGAAGCTGGAGCGGATGTTAATAAAACGGCTAAACTTTGGTATGAAGGTGTTACTAGTAAAGGTAGACACCGTGCAAGACCAGGTAATGATGCTGACAAGAACCTATCAACAACAGGGTATATGCAAACCAAATTTTACCCTAGAAATGATGTTGGATACAGTAGTCTTACAAATCCTCTTTTAAAAGGATTTACAGCTATGCGATTGCATATGCGACTAACCGATGTGTATTTAATGTATGCAGAGGCATTACATGCCTCTAAAGGAGCTACTACAGCACCTAGTTCTTTTGGGTTAACAGCAGAAGCTACTGTTAATTTATTTCGTGACAGGGCAGGTATACCAAATGTTAACCTTGATATTGTTGCAGATAATAACAAATTTATGGATGAATTGAGAAGAGAAAGAGCTGTAGAATTATGTTACGAAGGACATAGATGGGTAGATATTCGTAGATGGGGAGTAGCACATTTGGAAAAATACAGAAAAAAAACCCAATTAAATTTTCCAGAAAATCATCGAACTGTTGGTAGGTATAAGCCAGAGGAAATTATTATGAGGGTTTGTGAATACCCAAAACATTATTGGTTGCCATTTGAGACTAAACAAACACAGATTTATGAAGGTTTTCCTCAGAATCCAGGATGGTAGTTTTGTACTAAATTCGTTTTAATTAATATAAAGAAAAAAATGAAAATTAAAAAAATATATAAGCTGTTTACGCTAACCTGCTTAATGTTTTGCTTTTGTAATATCACAAAGGCTCAAACAACAGGTTTAAAATTAAAAGCAACTGTGGTTGATAAAGAAGGCAACCCTATAAGTGGTGTTATTATTTATACACCTAGTGGAGATAGAGTTTCTTCGGGAGTTAATGGAACATTTGAAATTGTATCACCAGATGATGATGAATCTCTTTTTTTAGAAAAAAGCGGGTATGTAACTAAGTTAGTTAATCTTTCAGATTTATCAGGCAACATTATTTTAGAGAAAACACCATTCCTCGCTTCAAAAGAAGATGAAATTAAAATGGGAGTTGCAACTAAAAATCGTCGTGAAATTGTTGGAGCTGCTTCAACTATAAATACAAAAGATCGTTTAACCTATGACAACACCCAATGGGTTAGAAACTACATTAACGGATTGATGTTAGGGGTAAGAGGGTCAGATAATATTAGAGGAATAGGAAGCGCTATTTTTGTAATTGATGGTGTAATTGGTCGTGATCCTAATATTTTAAATATGGAAGAGGTTGAACAGATTACAGTGCTTAAAGACGCTAATGCAGTTGCATTATATGGTAGTCAAGCAAGAAATGGTGTTATTGTAATTAATACAAAAAGAGGTGAAATTAATAGAAAAGAGGTTAAATTGAATGTTCGTTCAGGCTTTAATACCCCTCTTGCTTTACCTAATTATTTGAGTTCTGCGGCTTATATGCAGCTCTTTAATGAAGCTCTTGATAACGATGGTGCAGCAGCAAATGATGGGCGAAGGTTTTCAAATTCGCTTATTCAAAATACTAGAAATGGTACAAATAAATTTAGATATCCAGATGTAGATTTGTATTCAAATGAATTTGTCCAGCCTTTTACACATTCAACAAGTATTATTACTGAGTTTTCTGGTGGAAATGAAAGGAACCAATATTATATAAATGCAGGATGGAATAGAAATAGTGCATGGGTTGATATTAATGATGATATTAATGCAGGTACTAATCGTTTTAATGTAAGAGGTAATATAGATTTTAAAATTAATGATTGGATTACGAGTAGCCTTGATGGTATTGCTATTATAAGTACTACAAAAAGTTCTAGAGCTGATTTATTAGATGTAGCTACTACATTAAAACCTAATGCGTATTCACCATTTTTGCCTGTAAGCTCAATAGATATTAGCAATCCAACAGTTGCTGGTCAATTACTTACAGCACGTCAGTTTAATGGGAATATTTTAGGAACATCTACTACTATGCAAAATGATGCACCAATTGCGTTGGCTATTGCTGGTGGATATAGAGATAGAGTATTTAGATCTACACAATTTAATAACTCAATTAATTTTAATTTAGATAAAATTACCAAAGGCTTATCTGCAAAAACATATTTGAGTTTTGATTTTTATGATTCATATGATTTATCAATTAATAATCAATTTAAAACTTATGCACCAGATTGGACAGGGGATAAAATTACTAGTTTTGGACTAGACCCAGATAATCCTACTATTTATGGAGAGGACTTAAGAGATTTAACAGAAAATGTGAGTACAAATGATTTTGTATCAAGATTTGGTTTTTATGGTTTGGTAAATTATCAAAAAACTATAGCAGATAATCACTCTTTAAATACTACTTTATTAGCGTATTATAATTCACAAAATAGTGACAATGTTATTCAAACTGATATAGACTCTCACTTTGGATTTCAAGTATCTTACGATTATAAGAAAAAAGTTTATGTAGATTTCAGTGGAGCTTATGTACATTCAATAAAATTACCTGAAGGAAACAGAGGAGGTTTATCGCCAACTGTTGGTTTAGCGTATGTATTAAGTGAAGAACCATTTTTAAAAGATAATAACATTGTAAATTATTTAAAAATTAAGGCTTCTGGTGGTATTATTAAGTCTGATATTGGAATTGGAGGTTATTACTTATACGATGAAAATTATTCTCAAGGAAATAATTATAATTGGGCAGATGGGCTAAGTGTTAACCGTAGACAAGACCTTTCACAAGGAGCAAACCCAAATTTAGGTTTTGAAGAACGTATAGACTTAAATATAGGAGTAGAAACTTATTTAATGGATTCTTTCTGGCTAGAAGCTAATTATTTTAAAACAGAATTAGATAAGCAAATTACATTCTTGGCAGACCAATATCCTTCTTATTATACTGATTTTAGACCTTATGATAATTTTAATAAAAATTTATATACAGGTTTTGAATTGGGTATGAATTTTAATAAGACCTATGATGATTTTTCTATAACAGTAGGTGCAAATATGTTGTATAGCCAAACAGAAGCATCTAAAAGATCAGAAACTAATGAATTTTCTTATCAAAATAGCGTAGGAAAAGAATTATCTACTGTGTTTGGTTTAGTAGATCAAGGTTTTTATAGAGAAACAGATTTTAGCGGTATAGATGGAGATGGTAATTATATTTTAAATAATGGTTTAGCTGTTCCCAACTTCGGTTCAGTACAACCAGGAGATATAAAATATCAAGATCAAAATGAAGACAATATTATTGATAACGATGATAGAGTAGATATAGGCCAATCTAGTAGTCCTTTATCTTATGGTGTAAACTTAAACTTAAAATATAAAGCATTTAATTTATTTATTCTTGGTACAGGAGAAACAGGTGGGTCTGGTAGTAAGTTAAGTAGTGGTTTTAATAATTACTATGGAGTTAATGGTAATGATAAGTACTCTGAAGTTGTTTTAGGACGTTGGACACCGGCAACTGCAAATACAGCAACATTTCCAAGATTATCTGCCAATGAAAATATAAATAACTTTAGACCATCTACATTTTGGATGTATGATACTAGTTTCTTTAATATTAATCGTGCTCAGTTAACATACGAATTTGATGATAATGTACTTAGTAAATTAGATATTGAAGATTTAAGTATAAATATTTCAGGAACTAATTTATTTGAGATATCAAAAAATAAAGATATACGCCAATTAAGAATTGGTACTAGTCCTTTAACTAGAGCTATAACTTTTGGTTTAAGAGCATCATTTTAATTCAATTTTAAAAATTAGATAAACAAAATGAAAAATTTGATAAAAAATATATTTATTGTGTTGGTTTTTGCTGGCATGATTGGCTGTGAAACCTTTGAGCCAATTGATGAAAACAGGTTAGAATTTGATGATGTTAGTGTTTTTCCTGCAAGAGCAGAAGGAATATTATTAAATGGATATACAGGTTTAGTAAATCAGTATTCCGGATATACAGGTTTAGTAAATCAGTATTCCTTTTCTGAGGCAGCAACTGATGATGCCGTTAATAATCAATTAGGTAATAATTATAAACAAATTGCACTTGGTTTATTAAATGCTCAATTTAATCCTGCTTCACGTTGGAGTAGTTATGAGAGAGTGTTTTGGGTGAACAAATTTTTACAAATTGTAAATGCTGGTGAAATAGTTTGGAGTAGAGATGAAGTAGTTAACAAATTGTTTAATGATCGTATGAAAGGTGAAGCTTTAGCACTTAGGGCATTACATCATTTCTATGTTTTACAGGGGCATGCAGGTAAAAGTACTTCTGGTGAGTTATTAGGTATTCCATATTTCACAGAATTTATAGAATCTGATGGGAATTTTAATGTTCCTCGATTATCTTTTACAGCATCTGTTGAAGCTATTATGAAAGATTTTGATGATGCTTTGGTGTTATTGCCAACAGATTATTCAAATAGTGCTATAGATGATAAGTATGATGGTATAGATCCAGATCTTTATAGAAGAGTAAATGGATCACTATATAATTTAAGAATATCAGGAAGAATTGTAAAAGCATTAAAAGCTAGAGTTGCACTTTTTGTGGCAAGCCCATCTTTTTTAAATGGTCAAGGAAACTATTATAATATAGCAGCAGAAAATGCAGCAGATGTTTTAAGTCTTATTGGAGGTGTTAGTGGATTAAATTCAAATGGTATTGAGTTTTATAAATCAGACGATAATTTAAAAAGTAGTGAAATCTTGTGGCGTAGCTCAATAGGTGGTAATAGTTCTGCTATTGAAAAAAGAATGTTTCCTCCTACTTTAAATGGTACTGGTGAGATTAATCCAACTCAGAATTTTGTAGATGCTTTCCCAATGGAAGATGGTACGCCTATAACTGAACCAAATTCTGGTTACAATCCTCAAGATCCATATAAGGGTAGAGACCCTAGATTAGAGAAATATGTAATTCGTAATGGATCTTCATATGGGGGCACAACAATAAATACAGGTTTTGGTGGAGGAATAGATAGGTTAGATTCTATTCAAGAATTTTCTACAACTACTGGATATTATCTTAAAAAACTATTACGACCAGATGTTAGAATTAATAGTGATGGAACTACATCTGGCAAGATTCATGCTAATGTATATTTTAGATATACTGAATTGTTTTTAATATTAGCAGAAGCAGCTAATGAAATAGATGGACCTAACCATCAAGTGAATGGTATTTCTGCTCGTGATGTAATCGCAGCAATACGAAATAGAGCTGGTATTACTCAGCCAGATAATTATTTAGTATCAATTACAACTAAAGATGCTATGCGTGAGCTTATTAGAAATGAACGTCGTATCGAATTAAGTTTCGAAGGGCATAGATTTTGGGATCTTAGAAGATGGGGTGTAAATCTTAATGAAGCAGCCAAAGGGTACTTTTTTAATGGGAGTACTTATCAGGAATTATCATCTGTAGAAATTAGAAATTTTCCGTCTAACTATATGCCTATTCCAAATTCAGAAATAGTAAAATTTTCTGAACTTGAGCAAAATAATGGATGGTAATCAGTTTTGAATAAAAAAAATAAAAAATAAAAAAAATGAAAATAAAACAAATAATAATATTCGTTTTTGCAATTACATTGATGTCTTGTGAAAATCAGGAAATTACATTTCCTGATTATGGCTCAACTTCAGTATATTTTCCATTTCAAACACCTATAAGAACTTTGATTCAAGGGAAGTATGATTTAGGATTCAATGATAATGATAATAAAGGAAGATTTGAAATCGGTGTTACTATGTCTGGAGTTTATAATAACGATATAGATAGAAAAGTTGGTTTTGAGCTTGCTCCTGAATTGATTGATGCTGCTGCTTTAGGTTTAGATACTGTTAATGTGAAGGTGTTGCCATCTTCATATTATACCATAGAACAAGAAAGTCCAGTTACAATTCCTGCGGGTTCTACAAAAGGACGTATTCCAGTGCAACTTAATGCTGCATTTTTTGATGATCCTCTTTCATTTGCTGAATTCGGGGAAGTACATTATGTCATTCCTTTAAAAATTACAGATTATAATGGTTTAGATTCTCTTTTAACAGGAGTTTCAGTTGTAGATAACCCTATTAGGATAAGAGACGAAGATTGGAGCCCCCGACCTAAAGACTATACTCTTTTCGGTATTAAATTTATAAATAAATATGATGGTATTTATTTACGTCGTGGAGAGGATAAGGTTGTTGGTACATCTCAATCGGTTGTAACAAAAACTGCTACAGGAGTTATTGTTGAATCAGGTGATATAGAAAATATTAATGGATCCACAGTTTATAGAGCAGAAAATGTTGTTCAGGATAAAATGACTAAAGTTACAACATCAGGAAAAAATAAAGTAATTTATTCGAACAATGTTAATAGACCAGGTATTGTTAGTAGTACTATTCTTTCTTTAGATTTAGTTTTCAATGATAATGAAGAAATTATAATAACAAATAATGATGTAAATAGTCCTTTTATTGTAACTGGAACAGGGCGTTTTTTGGAAGATGGTGATGAATGGGGTGGAGAAAGTCGTGACGTTATTTATTTAGAATACGAATACCAAGATAAGGAAGAAAATGTTTCTACAAGAAAATTTGGCTCGGAAACTATAACATCAACACTTGATTTGACACATACAGTAAAAGATACTTTAGTAATAAGAAATAGAGATGTTAAGTTTGAAGAGTTTATTATTAATTTGGAAAAACAATAAATTACTGAAATAAAAAATTAAACCCTTCATTATAAATATAATGAAGGGTTTTTTGGTATTATGCGAAAAACCAATTTTAGTATTCTAATTTATAGAAAAAAAGACAATATAATAATTAATGTATTTAGAAGAGAGAAATTGAGGAAAGTATATATATTATTCAGTTTTTTGTTTACAGTTTCACTGCACTCTCAAACCAAATTGCCATCAATTTTCGGTGATAATATGGTATTGCAACAAAAAGAAAAAGTTGCTATTTGGGGGAAAGATCTTCCTGATTCAAAAATTACAATTACAACAAGTTGGGGGGCTAAAGCAAATACAAAAGCAGATGAAAATGGAATTTGGAAAACGAAAATAAAAACGAAACTTGCATCATTTACTCCTGAAAAAATCACCATTTCTGGCAGTGCAACAATTTCTTTAAAAAATGTTCTAATAGGAGAAGTTTGGTTTTGTTCTGGACAATCGAATATGGATATGCCAATGAATGGATTAGGGAAATCTAAAGTTTTCAACGTGGATGAATATTTAAAAAAAGCGAAAAATAAAAACATTCGATTATTTAATAACCCACGTTCTGCAAGTATGAATCCAAATTTTGACACCGGAGGTAAATGGCAAATGTCCAATGAAGTTACAGCAAAAAAATTCAGTGCAATAGGTTATATTTTCTCCTTGAACCTTTATGAAAAATTAAATATTCCAATAGGGATAATTGAATCTTCTTGGGGAGGAACTAGAATTGAAAGTTGGATTCCAGAAAAAGAATTGTCGAAATATAAAGAAATAAAATATGCTAAGAAATTACCTAAAGATCAGAATAAACAAAAAAGACCAACGCTATTGTACAATGCAATGATACATCCTTTCCAAGATTTTAAGGTAAAAGGTTTTCTTTGGTATCAAGGGGAATCTAACAGGACAAAACCTAAGCCTTATCAGAATTATATGAAAGATTTAATTCATTCTTGGAGATCGCAATGGAAAGATAAAAATCTGCCTTTTTATTTTGTGCAAATTGCACCATTTAATTATGTAAAGTATAAAAAGGGAAAATTAAATTACGCCAACCTTATTCGTGAAGCACAATTAAAATCATCTCAAGAAATTAAGAATACAGGTCTTGTCATTACCACTGATGTTGGAGATTGTAATGATATTCATCCTTCAAAAAAAGGAAAGGTGGCACAAAGACTTGCAAAATGGGCGCTTGCCAAAGAGTATAACTTTAAAAATTTGAAATATAGAAGTGCGGAATTCAAATCAATAAAAGTGCAGGATAATAAAGTAAAAGTAAATTTTAAATTCTACAACAAAGATTTTTTTATTACAAATGATCCTGTGACTGGATTCGAAATTGCAGGAAAAGATCAAGTTTTTTATCCTGCAAAAGTTATATTCCATAAAAACAAAAAGAGTATAATTTTAAAAAACATAAAGGTGTCAAAACCAGTTGCAGTTAGGTATGGTTTTTCTGAATGTTATGAGAATAATTTGAGAACAAAATCGAAACTGCCAATATCTATTTTTAGAACAGATTCTTGGAAAATTTAACTTCAATATTTTGAAATTCGTTCAGGATAGGACAGGATACAATTTCTTACCTTTAATTCTACATTTATCGTTATAAATATTTTGTTTACTACAAAAATTAATTATTTAAATATTAAAGAGAATAATCTATGTTTAAAAATCGTTTTTTAATAGTGTTAATTTGTTCATTATATAGTTTTTATAATGTAACTGCTCAAAAAACATCAAGTACAGAAAAGCCGAATATCATTTTTATTTTAACTGACGATCAGCGTTTTGATGCTATTGGTTATGCAGGGAATAAATTTGTACAAACTCCAGAAATGGACAATTTAGCAAAATCAGGAACCTATTTCAACTCAGCTATTGTTACCACACCTATTTGTGCAGCAAGTAGAACAAGTATTTTAACAGGTTTGTATGAAAGAGCGCATAATTTCAATTTCCAAACAGGAAATGTTAGAGATGAATATATGGACGAATCTTACCCAAGGTTATTAAAAGATAATGGTTATTATACAGGTTTCTATGGTAAATACGGGACAAGATATAATGATTTAGATAAGCAGTTTAATGAGTATGAGTCTTATGATAGGAATAATAGATTTAAAGACAGAAGAGGATATTACTACAAAACTTTAGATAAAGATACTGTTCACTTAACAAGATATACAGGACAAAAAGCATTAGATTTTATTGATAAAAATGCTGATAATAGTAAACCATTTTGCTTGTCTTTAAGCTTTAGTGCTCCTCACGCACATGATGGTGCTCCAAAACAATATTTTTGGCAAGAATCTTTGGATGCTATGTTAGAAGATACAACAATGCCTGAACCGGCTTTAGGGGATGATAAGTACTTCTTAGCACAACCTAAAATTGTTAGAGATGGTTTTAATAGATTACGTTGGACTTGGAGATATGATAATCCTGAGAAATATCAACATAGTTTAAAAGGATATTACAGAATGATTTCTGGAATTGATTTAGAAATCAAAAAAATACGTGCAAAACTAAAAGAAAAAGGGCAAGATAAAAATACAGTTATCATCTTAATGGGAGATAATGGCTACTTTTTAGGAGAACGCCAAATGGCAGGAAAATGGTTGATGTATGATAACTCGATTAGAGTTCCATTAATTGTTTTTGATCCAAGGGTAAACAATCATCAAGATATAGATGATATGGTTTTAAATATAGATGTTACACAAACCATAGCAGATTTAGCGGGTGTAAAAGCACCAAAATCTTGGCAAGGTAAAAGTTTAATGCCAATTGTAAATAAAGAAAAGAAATCAATAGAAAGAGATACTGTTTTAATTGAGCATATTTGGGATTTTGAAAACATACCACCAAGTGAAGGTGTACGTACTAAAAAATGGAAATATTTCAGATATGTTAATGATAAAACAATTGAAGAGCTTTACAATTTAGAAAAAGATCCACAAGAAATTAAAAACCTTGTTGGTAAGAAAAAATACAGAAAAGTTTTAGCAAATTTAAGAGCTAAAACGGATGAGTTAATCAAAAAGAACAGCAATCACTTTAGAGCAGCTCCAACAGATTTAACTGTAGAATTAATTAGAGAACCAAGCACAGAAGTAAAAGTTTTTGACTTAAAACCAGAATTTGGATGGACAGTTCCTTTAGGTGCAAAATACCAAGGAGCGTATCAAATTTTAGTAGCTTCAAACAAAGCAAGTATAGATGCTAATAATGGTGATGTTTGGGATAGCAAGAGAGTAGCTTCATCAAAATCTACAGATGTAGAATTTGCTGGAAAAGAATTAGAAGTTGGTAAAACCTATTTCTGGAAAGTTAGAATTTGGGACGAAGCCAACAGATTAGTAGATTATTCTGAAGCTCAAAAATTTACTACGGGTAAAAGTGATAGCTATATCATTTCAACAGAAAATAAATACATAAAAGCAGAAATTAAACCTAAAAAATTTGAAAAAAGAGAAAATTTCTATTTTATCGATTTTGGTAA
>Ga0209653_1002086_pt1 | contig 14986 bp, 14 predicted proteins | sample SaaInl6LU_22_DNA_FD_184644 | JGI IMG/M metagenome (GOLD analysis project Ga0209653, IMG submission 184644) | Marine microbial communities from expanding oxygen minimum zones in the Saanich Inlet - ESP_116LU_22_DNA (SPAdes) (version 2) | ecosystem: Environmental > Aquatic > Marine > Intertidal... | reverse complement strand
TGCTTGTACCAACGTACTTGTCCCATGTTGCGAATAGGATCCACACCTTCCATTTGTGTCAAGTACAAACTGTTAACCAGCGTCTCTTCATATATAACGAATTCGCATTCGTGTTCACGTAAGAAACGCTCCTCCCCAATACTTGCCCGCTCCTGGTTGGCCCAATCCTCATCGCGGTCTGGGTGCTGATCCCATGTAGCCAAATATGCTTTAAAACCGTTGTTTCCTATACCATCAGAATTTTCATTACCAAACTCATCAAATAGATTATTTGCACTACGCCAAATGGTTGCAAAGGTATCGTCATCACTGTTAGGAGTACTAGTAATGATTGCTTTACCACCTGTTGCTAGTGTAGGTGACAGTGAAGTCCAAAACTCTTTGGCAATAGTGTTGCGCACAAACGCAAACTCGTCCAGGTATACCAGCGAGATACTCATACCCCGTCCAGTGTTTTCGGTGGTGGTTGTTGCTACTACACGGCTACCGTTGTCAAATGTGAGGCTGCCTTTGTTGTACTCGACGGCACCAGCCCGTATATGATCAGGAATATTCTCATATGCATAGCGTACACGTTGCATGATTTCGTTGGATCCAGTTGCTTTGTGGGCTGCAATTAAAATAGTACTGTCAGGGATAAACATTGCATACCATAGCAAGTATCCTGCGGCAACTGTGGTTTTACCCATCTGGCGTCCGCACATGTTAATACTGCGTCTACATTCGTTGTAGTTTTTGATTAGGTCTCGCTGATAGTCAAACGGCTTGAATGGTATACTGCCCTTAGTGGGGTGCTGTATCTGCATGAAATTTTCCATAAAGAAAAGCGGACCATCTATTCGATCTGCGCACTTTTGAAATTCCAATAACTGTTCTGTAGTATAATCTAACGGCTCGTACGCCTTTTTTACTAAACTACTATCTGCTGTACCTTTAGCCACATGTCACCTCTGTTAAACTGTAGCACTATTTATACAGTATTGTGTGCAGGTTATGCTATTAGCGAAGACAAAAAAGCGGCTGTAAAAGCCGCTTTATGTTATTTTAGGTTTTGGTTTCCACCATCTGGGCTCTTACCGCCGCCGCCGTTGCCGCTCGATTTATTTTTTCTTGACTCGATTACTCGATGTCCAATAAATCCGGCTACTGCCAATACTGCTACCCATGCTAAGATTTCCATAACGTTTCCCCTTTATGCAAGTTTTTGTTGTAGTCGTTGCTTAATAATATCTATCAACTTTTCTTTATCTGTTTCGTACCGATAGTTTAATGTGGTGGGGCCTGCAGGCTCTTCTGGTTCCTCATCACATCCACAAGGTGCTTCGGGTGCCATATGCTTGCTCGCAACACTGGGATCGATACCAGCCATTTGTAGTAACTGATGAAGTTGTTCCATGTCTGTTGCGGTTGCACTGATGTTAAGCGTTGCATCACCCACAGTTTTTGTTTGGTTAAAACTGTAAGTGGTGTTTTCTGCCGCAGCAGCTTCTTCCGTTACTGGATCACAATCACATTCCCCTGGGGGGCAGGTGCAATCTGGTGATCCACATTGTGGACAAACTTCCTGCTCATTTAGGGCAGCTTCAACAATAGCCAACAGCTCCTTCATATCCATTATGCTGGTCCACCAAGGTTCTGGGTGTTTCTGCTAACTTCTTTGGACTCCTGTCCTTTGCCCATGTTTGCACCGTTCATGAGATCATCAAACATTGGACGTAAATTATCGCCCATCAATTCATCTTTACTAGGATAGTTGCGGAAATAATCTGCGCCTTTTTCTGCTTTAATTTGTGCAAGTGCTGCTAGGAATTTTTGATTGTATGCTTCACCGAAACCGTATTCTTCTTCTACTACTTCTTCAGCTTCCATCTGCATTTCATAATGCTCTTGGTCATCATTGAGTAGAACTGCGTCTTCCATTTCTGGTTGACGGTCTTTGTTAAACTCTGTGCGCTCTTCTGCGTGCTCGCTTTCCATTCTGCGCGGCTCATTGATACCGTACACTAATACACGCTCGTGGTCTAAGCCTAAATTGACGGCTAACCATACTTCAAGAATTCTGGGATTTGCTGGATACTTGAGAACAATATCAGTTGCACATACTTCTGAAATCAGTTTAACACCCTTGGCACGAACAAACTCCATTGGATTTTCTTCAATAGGTGTGCGCTTAAAAGCTGCTACGCTAACTAAATTATATTTTTGTAAACAAGACTCAATCATATCCATGTGTGCAGCACTACAATCAGCCGCAATCTTCACACGGAATCCATATTCCTTCTTGAAACTTTCTGTTAAAAAATCTTTAAATTGCATGTTAGAAAATCTCCTAGTTACACTTATTTATCTGATCTAGCAGAAGATTTGTCAGTTTACAAAAACGGCGTTAAATGCTCATATAACTGACTGTGGGCTTGGGCGCCTGGATGACATGCATCTGGGAATAGGGCACTTTCTCGCATGAGACGCTGTATGAGTTCTGCGTCTGATACTTGTTGTTCCAGGACGGCATGATCGTCTGTCACGTCTTTCATGTGATGCATGGCACCAACCAAATGATTGAAGGGTAATTCCTGCTGTAAGAGATCTGCTATCCAGTTTTTTATAATCAGTAAATTTCCTGTGCCATACTCCTCATAAAAATCAAAAATAGGGGCAGTGCCGCCTATGACAATTATAGGAGGATATTCCAGTCGTTTTCTGAGAAGTAAAATTCCATCGTAAGTAGCGTGAGATAAATGTAACACTTGTTCAGACAAGGTGCCGTGACCTGGGTGGTAGTCTCGCAACACACTGGTGTGGAACCATATGATCAAATCAACACCAAAGTCATCAGGTTTTTTAATAGTTAGGGGAACATTATCTGCAGGAACGCCACCAGTAACGCCTGGCACTTCCTGTCCATCCAAGTATTCATTAACCTTCTTGATCACTTTTAGGTTAGATCCGCCATTATGTGACAGATTGTACACAATGTGTCCTGCTTGGGTCAGTAAACTTTCTACATGTGTTTCAGGAGGATCCCCCGGAGGGCCGAAATAGTTAGGCACACCATAACTACAACCCAGCATCAAAATTCGCTTCATTTGTCTCGTTGATTAAGTATCTTGAGAAGCTCATTACGATCAAGAGGTCTTGACGTAGCATCTTCAATTTCTTCTGTGGGTTGGTTTTTCTTGATACGCTCATCTAAATTTGCTTTTTTCAGCATGAGGTCAATTTGTTTTAACTTGCGGGTGGTTTTAGAATCTTTAGCTTCCAGTGCAATTTTAAGCATTTGTGCCGCATTACTGAACACTGGACCAGCAGCCATATCTGTCATATTCATACCCAAGCTCATTAACTGTTCATAACTTTCTACGGCTTGTGCAGCTATCTCGTCCATTTCTGAATCATGCGCTTCCATGCCACGCACTTCTGCTAGGGCACCATTAATTTTATCGCTAATCGTGAGTGCTTCTTGCACTTCTGCAATCTGCTGTTGTGTATCTACAACTTCCACATCCTGACTGTCTTCTAGATCATCCAGATGCGGTAAATTAAATTCGTCTTCTAATTTCCTAGTCATACGGTTATTTATTACTTACGCTTTTTGGGTATTCGTGATTTTGACTGTCGTTTGGCTGTCTTGCGCTTGGTGTTGGTCTGAAATATTTGATTCTCGTTTATAACTTTAAACTTAATGCCTTTGCGCTGACACCACTCTTGTGCGGCTGTCCACTTTGCTGCGTTCAGTATTACAGCAGCTTGATCTTTTGCGCTCTTGGCGCTTTCCATGGTGGTCTGGGTGCTGGGTTTGATTTCAATTAGTTCGACGTGCTGTCTACCGTCTTTGTCAATATACTGAATCATAAAGTCAGGAACATATACTGTGTGCTTGCCAGTTAATGGATTCTGATAGGGGATTTTTAAATTTTCACTAGCCCATTTGATTATGTTGGGATGGTTATCACACATACGACAAAACGCAAGTTCCCAACTGCTTCTGTAATATGGCAGTTTGGTGCCTGCATACTTGTCTCTGTTAACTACTTGGTATTCACCTTGCTGAAATTTACTCATGGACGAATTATTGCACCGTATCTGCTCTTTTTATTCTGCTTGCGCTGTGAGAGCCCTATACGGTTACCTGCTGGTCTCAACAGGTTAATTGTCTTGTATGCATCTTCGGTTAGTTTTAAACTTGCTTCATTAAGTTCAAAATATTCCAATGGACTCACACCATGCGTCTTTGCAACTGATATCAACACTCCAGCCATTGCTGTTGCATTTGGTATACCGAAACCAATCTTGACAAGACGTGCTTTAACTACATCTATCTCGTCAGGATTGATTTGTGATACATCCACGAGCTCAGAAAGTAACGTTGAACTTGCTTCAGGCAATGGGAATTTGATTGTGGAGTTTTCTAAATATGCTACCAGCGTGTTCTGTTGAATATCATATCGGATCTCATTACCAAAAGTTGTATAAAGTGATGTAGAAGACATTATGCGCTCCCACCATCATCACCTGATCCACCATCATCACCTGGTCCACCGCTATCACCGGTAGTTTGCTGCTGTGCTTGTCTCACTGCATTACCAGCAATATTTGCAACTCCACCTAATAAGGTGTTTACTGCTGCATCTTTGATACTGCCGCCGTTTATTGCTGCTTTAAGTGCGCTATCGGCAACCGATCCTAGTAGCTCACCAAATATACCACCTTCCTGTTCAAAATCACTAGGTGGAGCAAATGTGGCTGCCGTACCGTAAGTGTTTACCAGGCTACCAGATCTGGCGGCTAGTTCATTAGCTACCGCAGTAGCATCAGGATTGGGGTCAGTTGTTGTGGTTTCAGAGCCGTCAGCTTCTGTGACTGTCACTGAGGCACCAGGAACATACTGTCCTGTTCTTTTAGAAACTTTTCCACCTGCGCCCAGGAACTCCATGGTCTGTGGTTGCAGTGTTAGGTTGTCAGCCGTAGCTTCAAATGCAGGACCTATAATGTTACTAACATTTTCAAATCTATCAGCATCCTCGTCTGTTAGGTCGAAGTTGGTTGTCTCGAATGTAGTGAAGTTCTCATATTGGAAGGATAATTCAAATTCTCTAGCACCGCTATCAGCATAGTCTATTGTGCCTGCTCTAAACTCAGTTAAAACAGGATTAATAATGCTGTATTGTACACCCTTATTACCGTGATATAAAACATAGTCGATACGCTCAAAGAAGTTCGCAGTTAAATTGGGGTTATAGCCAGCACTGTTACTATCAAATACGTCTGTTAAAAACTCAGATCCGATATTTTCTGATCCGCCTGTGCGCAAAATTTGATTGGCAATATCTCTTCCGTCAGGAGACATGTTTCTCGGATTCATATAATGGTATGCAAAATATTTCATCAACACTGTTATCCAATCATTACCGATAGTATCGTACACCACGATGTTGACTGGCGTATATTCTATACCCACGTTGACAATTTTTTTGCGATTATATTGATTTTTTGTTTCGGTTTGAAACTGGATACCAGGTAGATCAGCAGTCTTTACCAGACTGCTGATTTGTGTTCTAAACTCTTTTGATCCGTCGCTGGGGTCAGCATACAGTAATTCATACAAGTCCCTGTTAAACACAAAGTTGACGTAACCCTGAAATTTTTGTCTAACCGGGTTAACGTCTGGTCTGAACTTGTATGCATTACGAAAGTCTCTAACGTAAAAATCTCGGCTCGAACCCGAGCCCAGGAAATTAAAAAAACCCATTAGAGACTCCTAAGTTATTAAACTTGGCTATTAGCTGAGCCTGCACTAGGATCTTGTGGGAAAATAGTTTGCCCACTGCTTACGCCAGGTACATTACCGTCATAATCGTTACTGCCATCATAATGTGTGGCATTGTCGTAACGGATCTGTAAAGTGATTTGTACAGGATCGTTAGCTGCATAGTCTTGATCACTATAGTCAACGTTTGTTAAGAAGCAACCTTCTAGGAACCACACTTCTGTTGCACCTGTGCTAGAACCGTCTAGTACTTCAATTTGCATATCAAACTTGTAGTCAGCACCCGCAGCAGGAGTTGTCTGCTGGAAATGGTTTAGCTGACGCTGAATTTGAGCACCCACTGACTTAGATACACCATTAGTGATATCGTCACGCAGTGTTAGGGTAACTTGTTCCCAACTGTGCTTGCCCTGAATGTATGCACGGCTATTGTAGCTGTCTAGTACTACTTCTTCATATGTAATTTTTGGTCTTGTGACACTTTGAACGTTCTGAGTCATTACACGAGATTCTGGTTGACCACCAAAACCACCTAGTAGGCTTACTCTAAAACGATACTTTAGCTTTGGCATTAACATACCAGAACCAGTGTTACCTGTCACAGGTACACCAAACTTGCTGGTAGTATTAATTCTCTGAATTTCTGACGCCATTTATAAATCTCCCATGAACAAATGTTCGTTTATTTTCTATATAGATATTTATCTAAAAACACTAAAAAACATTAACTACTGTTTTAAAACCATGAAAAAAGGGCTCCGAAGAGCCCTTTCAGGTGTAAAACAATATTAGCCTGTTGCGCCAAGAGTGTTTTGTACACGAATTGGAATGTAGATAAACTCAACTGCTTTAAGCGGCTGAATAGCAATATCAATGTGCAATTCGTTACGGTCAATACGCTCTGGAGTATTGTTGCTTGCATCACAAACTGTGACAAAGTCAAATAAACCACGTTGTGTAATCAAGTTTGCTAGGAAACGATCAACAACTGTTTTAGCGTTCTGACGTGTTACTTCGTCGTTTGGTTCGAACAGGAATGGCTTAACGATATCGTCAAGTCTTTCACGGATATAAACTACCAAACGTGCTACGTTGACACGATCCAATGCACTTGCAGTTGGGTTAAGTGTCTTCTGACCAAATACTGCCAATCCGCGACCTGGGAATTGACCAATTGGGTTTAGATTATTGATGTATAGGCTATCACGTTGACCTTCACTTAGGCTAACTGATTGGTATTCACCGCTAGCTGCATCAATATAACCAACACTTGTAGCATTTGTTACAACACCACGTTGGAAACCAGCTGGTGCAAACCATGGGAATGCCACCTGGTCGTTAAACGCTAGTGTGCGTAGTGCAATGTGCGAAGCAGGTACGACAACGTTGCTACCGTCTAGGTTTGTGGTCAAACCGTGTGGGTAGTATACTGCTGCGTATGGTGAGCTTGATACTAGACCATCTTCACCATTTTCAGTTGCGTTGTTTGCGTTGGTTGCCCATGCTTGCGTACTTGACGCATCAGCAGCCAAGCGTAATGGAGCGTCTGCAACAATAAATGCTGTTTCTTTACGATCCACATTTAATGTAATCATGTCATCTAGCAGTTCTGGATAGCCAGGCGCTGCGATTAGATTAAAGCGATTGCTTTCATTACGGATATCTTGGTTACTGGCAATAGCAGATTGTAGTTGTCTAACAATTGCTGCACGTCGAGCTTTACGCAGTAAGTTAGGTGAACCATCAGCCTTGTTACCGCTGTAGTTATCCCAACGGCCAGTTGCTTTGTTCCACTTCTTGACGTTACCACCACTTAAACGGTAGTTCCAAGCCAAAATACCATACGGATATAAAGTTGGCAATGGTGCATCTGAATCAACTGCTGCGCCTTTCTCTGAGCGCATGTCAGCGAAAATGATTCCATCACTACTAACTTGATCCGCAGTGTCTAGCTCAATCCATGTACCTGAAACACGCTTGTAAATACGTGGATAGTCGTCTAAATCAGCGGCGCTGATCCACAAGTCACCATCATTAAGAGCGCTGTTGCCGTTTGATTGAGTTGTTGGCTCGCTTGCTGAAATTTGTACATCTCCAGCGTATGCAGACCAAGTACCTGCGTCGTTGAACATGATGTCCAAGTTATCGTTGCTGATGTCAGCATCAAACCACAGTGTACCGTCAGCTAAACTGCCCACAATCGCAGTTGTTGATGCTTCGTAACTGAGGTCTTCCCAGTTGCTGTATGGTGTCGCGTCAACGAAACCAAGATCGTCTGCACTAAATGTTAATATATCACCACCACGTAGTTCAATATCATAGCCTGCTGCACTTGTAATCACAATTGATCCTGCATCGTTAGACGCACGTAAACCAGTTGTGAATGCTAAATCTGTATCCGCTGCGCTAATTGCGTCGTTGATTGCTGTAACAGCATCATCTACGCTAATATTACCATCAGCATCACTATCATAGTTATGTAGTGTTACACCAATAACGCCGTTTGCACCGTTTTGTACTTCTGCATTATTAACAATTAGTTCAACTGCTGTTGTGCCAGCAGTGTGGATTGCAGCAGGAATTGAAGTTGCTAGTAGCTCTGTGCCACGGGCAACGGTCGTGTCTGCTCCGTTCCAACGCTTGAATGTAATATCTGCACGCTCTCCATGGAACTCTGCCCAAATATCGCCAGCACTTAAGCCTGACTTGACGTATTCTGCACTAGCTTCATGAGAGTACTGTCTACCAACTACTGGCACTTTGGTGAACTGGCCAGCACTGTATACTTTCAACTCATACACTGTGCCGCTGTTTGGTTCGTTCATCTGAATCAAGATATCGCCTTCAACTAATTGACCGCCACCAGCACGAGCACTTGGTACGTTAGTGTGCAACGATAGTTGCATTTCGTTACCACTGCTTTGCCAGTTTGTTGAACCGATTACTTCCCAAACTCCTGCTATCTTATGATATAATGTCACAGAATTTAATGTTTCGCCGTTTTTATCAATGTATGTAGCAGCATAATCACCATTAAGACCAAAAGCTGTCTTAGGTTCAATATTGTCATTCATGGATTCTGCTGGTGGCACTAATACAGTCTGGCGTACCCACATGCTGCCATTCCAACGCTTCAGGCCCCATACTGTTTCAGCTGAATTTAACCAGTATGAACCAGCTGCTGGCGCAGATGTTGGTGCTGTAGTTTGGGGCTCTAATTGTCCCAAATCTACATCAGCACGAACAACGTATGCACGATTGGCTGCGCCCAAAAAGCTGTATGCAGCCATTAGACCATATTCATTTAATTCGTGACCGTGTAGAGGTGTACCACCGCTACTTTTAAAAATTGGATTGCCATATAGAGCTAGTAGCTCACGTTGGCTTGTGATAAGTTTTACTCTGCCTGCTTCTGCTGCTGTAGTTGCGCTTGCAATACCTGCGCCGTCAGGTGCAGTCTTGTCTTGTGCTGTAGCAATAACAAGTAGAGGTACTGTACCTGCGCCAGCTGCGGCGTAAAAACTTTCGTCTGTTACGCTGATGCTAACACCAGGTGATACTAATTCTGCCATGTTAAATCTCCCATTTTGGTTAATTGGTATAATGGTATTTATACAAAATGGGAGATTTTAGCGTTTTAACGGGATTAGGGTGTGACGAAAAATGCTATTTTTGCTAAATAGCCTTCAATTTAGGAGTTTGTATTTTGTTACTTACCTGATCAATCTGCTTCTGTAAATCAGCCAGGGTGCCGTCATTCTGTATAATATGATCAACATCAAAGCCTGCCCAGTCCCACTCGCTACTGTGTACATCGCGATATCTGGTTTCCATAATGCGTTTGGCGACAACATTACCGCTATTGGCTTTTACTGCGGTATCATACCACTCGGGCAGTTCTCCACGCTGGATCCAGATCACTTGGCCGCCCATATTTTTTATTAGATTGAGTTCGTTACGAAATCTTGCATCACTGATAACCACAGTACTATTACCAGATGCAATAGATCGCATCCTGTATTCCAAACTGCTGAGCCAAATATTTTCATGGAAATGGTTTCTCATCACATCTGTGCCAACCAGCTGTAATGCTAACCTAGGAGTGAAGTTAGGGATACCCAATTTACGACTCCAAAACATATCTGGAGTTTCACGAAATTCTCTGCTTTTTATTGTGTCACCTTCCAGTAACTCTCGCTGCCACCCAAAAACTGCTGAGACTAAATCTTTCAGCGGCGCTGCAAAGCTATCGCGAACTGCGCCTTGCGCAATTAGTCCTGATGCGACAGTGTCTTTACCCGACCCAATAAAACCAATTAATCCGACAAGTGTAGTTGCCATGTGTTGTGTACCTATTTGTGAGTGCTACCCTATTATAAAGCCCAATGGAGAATTGCCTTCTTCCATATTGTGCAATGATTGCTTGAGCACGTCATATTCTGATTGTGCTTCAGCTTTGAGCTGCTCGCCGTTTAATGTTATGGCGCCGCCAGCGCCAGGCAAGCCGCCCTGATACTTGCTTCTGGCTTCACCCAGTATCATTTTAGCAGTTGCAAGAGCATAACCACTGAGCCAGTTACTTGCATATATATCAGTCAATAAAACGTGCTCTGGCACGAAGTTGTATACTTCTATAGCCACTTCCTCGTTTATACGGACGTTGCGTAGAATTTTCAGCGTCTTTGTGTTACGATTATATGTAAAGTCATATTCGCTGCCAAAAATTCTACCAACAGTTTCCTTGTATTGACTGAATGCATCGAAAGTTGCTAATCCGCCACTTTGTCCAGCGTTTAACAAGTACATATTGTTGAATGCCATATCAAATGGATCAAAGTTACTACCGGTTCCACTATTAGCGCCAACGCCTCTGCGGAAAAGTCTGCGAACTTCCATCACTTCGTCAGGTAACGTGTATTCAGTTACGTCTGGTTGTGTCTGTAAAAACACAATACTTTCTTCAACACTGCCTGAGCTTAGTTGACGATAAATTGCTAACGCTTTGTCAATCGCTGTATCATAATGATCGCGATCTAACTCTACGTCCACAATGCCATCAGCGAGACGCAGTTGCATCTCTTTAATTAGTTGTTCTCTGGATTTATATCCAATTTGATTAATAGCCATACAAGTATTTATCTATTTAAAACACTTTGATAAGCACGATGTGCTCGTTTGTGCGGCCATTCATCTTGGTCTCTGTGGTACTGAGTTCAGCATACAATTTATCAAACTTTGTGCGAGCCAGTTTACTGGCACCTTTGAGTACGTCCTCTGGCTTGCGTACAGTTTTTTGTGTGCTTTTAGCTGGATCAAATCCTATAATAGTGGTTCCTTTGATACTCAGTGGACCTTGCATTTCATCTGCAATGTACACACCCAACTTGCGAGTCTTCGTGTTGTATACCCACAACGTGGAAGCATCTATAATACTGAGCGGATTAATACTGGCTAAGCCCAACGTGCGCTCTGACTCTTTGTATTTAATTTTTTCCACCAGCTTCTGCTTGCTGGGTGCTTTTTTAACTCTGGACTTGCGTGTGGCTTTGCCCTCGTTGATGATAGTATCACATGCAGTGAAAATCTTTTCAAAAAACGCTGCAAACTCCTTGCGAATTTTAGGCGTGTTCAAATTGCTGTATGCTTCTTTGATGTCAGGATCGTCCCACTCTACTATTAGAGCAGCTTCATTATAATCTGACTGGTAAATGTCTTTGATGATTTTCGCATGAGCTGGTTTAATCTCTACTGAATTTTTCTTGATATCGATGTATGGATCAAACTTACGAGTGGTTAGTACACCTGTGCACACTTGATCTAAAAACGCATCCCAATCACTGCACAAATCAGTGACCTGATCTCGCATGCGCTGTTGGATGCTGATTACTGGTGCTTTGGGTTTAGCTGCTTCAGTTTCCTCATCTGCATCCTGTTGGGTGTGCATCTTCTTGGCTTTGATCAAAAACGTTTCATAAAACTCGTCAATACGGCCCAGTAGTTCTTCATCCAGTTTTCCACCTTTAGCCAGAATATACGTATACTTGCCAATTACACTGAACTCCCAGTCTTTGAGAATTTTCAGAAGTTTGACATCGTTCTTGTCAAATTTCTTGTTGCAATACTTTAGGAATTCAGCCATCAATGTTTTACCAGAAACTTCGTAATGAGTATACCACAGTGCGCTCTGTAACAAGCGACCGTAATCCCACTTAATGCCATTATTTGTGAATGGTTTAATATCGCAGTCAATCGTTGCCCAGTCAGGGGCAGTGATACCGGTTGCTGAAATTTCTGTTTTACGCTTGGCCATAAGTTCAGTCCTACTCTATGTTGGTGTTTATATAGTATAGCACACAATCATTGGCTGTCAATCACATTAAGACCCCAATTTCTACGCCTGCCATACAGTACATTGTCCAGATGTTGATCCAGTGTATCTGCAAACTGGACAAATCTATCTCTTACTATATAGCTATTTTGTGACATTGTCAACTGTTTTTGGCTTCCTTTTGCAATTTCCCATAAATTAGTACAGGTAGTCATTGATTCGGGATCATGCTTGTATTGTCCATATTGCTTTATACGAGAGCAGGTCAAAATTTTATAATCTGATATAACGTCATCATCAAGAGCGAACTTATCTCTAGCATAGTCCGCTATCACATCAACCAGCAACTCTACTCTGTGCTGCATTTGTAAAACCACCGTGAGGCTGTGTACTGCTTGCCAACTAAGTATAGTTCTGTCACTGACATTCATTTTAAAGAATCCAGTGTTGATCCACTGTTCGTATGCACGGGTATATTCAGTGGTCAAATCTGACAAATAGCCTTGCGATAGATGTTCAATAAGTTCAACATAGAATTTTTCATAACTGGTGCCAATAGTCGCACAATACTTTGATAATATATCAGTGTAACCGTAACTGTGCAGGCCCACCAAAAACAGAGAAAACAAATAAGTGTCACGCACCTGATGTTCAGACATGGTGCTAGTACTGCGCACAATTTTGATACCTTCAGCATACTCTTGTTCAACAAGCTCTTCGGTTTCGTAGAACATATCGTACACTGTAAAGGTATCAATCTTGTACTGTTCAACATCACGCTGCATTGGTGCATTTTCAATCATGTTTAGCAGGAACACATCTATTCCGTTGTGTAATCCACTTTCAAACAGATAGAACAGTCCTTTACGGAAACTGTCCACTGTTTCACCAGGCAGTCCCAATATCATCTCAGTAAATATTGGCAACTGTGCACTGTTGGCATGTTTAGTAATTTCTTGTATGTCGTTGATATCCATGTTGGTGCGTTCAATATTTTCCAACACCTGGTTATCTGCTGACTGCAAACTTAGCGTAAAGCCGTTCTGTATGTCTACACTACTAAATTTTTTTATTATATTAAATACATCAGCGTTACTGTTTTTTGCATAGCTGACACTGATACCTGTAGGGTACCCGTATCTCTTTTTGGATTCCACTATTAGATCTGCAATCTGATTATCACGATCTTTAAATATACCAAAGTTTGCGTTTGTCATAGTTAGGAATGGTAAACTTTTTTGTCCGAACCATTCTAGCTCTGCTTGTATACGCTCCATGTAAACTTTAACAACTTTGCTGGCTGTTAAACTCCCCCAATCACAGAACGTACATTTGTACGGACAGCCGCGGTCTGTTTCCAGTGTGGGCATCCACTCTATGTCTGGGTGCTGTGCCATCAGGTTGTCAAATATGCCCATCAGATACGGACTGGGTAAATCCAAGTCTCGTATTCGATCAGCTGAATATTTCTTGGGCAATTGCTCCCCAGCATTTATCATGCTCAGCAGTTCTACGCATGCTCGTTCTCCTTCGCCCACAATCACAGTGTCAATATAAGGATGTTGTAAAAATAAGTCAGTGCTAGTGTGAGGTACTTGTGGTCCGCCAAATATTGTAATACAGTTTGGTGATAACTGTTTTAGTTCCCTGGCAACTGCCGCACAATAGTTCCAGTTCCACACATATGTACTGAAAAGGACAACTTCACAGTTTTGGGAGAGAGATATGGCATCTGATTTTGGATCGCTTCTACGAAAAATCCATTCAGAATCTGTGAAGTTGTCCTTGACAACCGGATCAGTGAGTGCATACGCCCAGAGTACACCCACAGTGTATGGTAAGTAATACGCATTAAGATGAGCAGGCCCTGAACGAAAGTTGGGCTGTACAAAGCCTACCCGTAACGACATTACTTGCCTCTGCTAAACTTGGTATTGTTATTGAATGGTTTATTGTTGGCCAAGATGTCTTGCCAGAATCCAATAGTGCGGTCAACTCCTTCGCTGAGATCAACCTTGGGTTCCCAACCCAGCAAACTGGTAATCTTTGCATTGCTGCTGTTCAGCAAGTAAATTTCACCTGGACGCTTGGGTTTGGTGTTCCAGTATACCTCGCCATGCCAATCCAGTTTATCAGCAATCATCTGCACATAGTCCTTGATTTTGATGGGGTTGTCTGGTCCAATACACAGGATCTCTCCTTGTACTTTGTCTGGGTTTTCAATAACCGCTTGCCATGCATCAAGCAAATCATCAATGTAGATAAAGTTACGATATGGTTCACCATAACCCAAATTGACTTCACGATCGTTAGTCATCATCTGATAGATAATTTGTTCGGTTACAAAGAAGTTGTTGTCCTTTCTACCATAAGCGTTCGTCTGTCGGATAGCTGTGAAGGGGAGGCCATAACTACGGTGTGCATATTCGAGATATTTTTCACAACCATATTTTGCAACAGCATAGGGAGCATTAGGGTTAGGAGCAGTCTCTTCGGTGAATGCTGGAATGTTGTCGGGGTCTTCTTCATTTTCTCTAATTACATCACTGATGGGTTGCCAGCCATACACTTCCATGGTGCTAGCAAACACAAAGTTTTTCAAGTTTGTTAATTCTCGTGCACACTCAATCAGGTTAACTGTGCCCGTGTAGTTAATGTCACTAAAGGTAATCTGCTCATAAAAGCTCTGCTCAACTTCTGTGCGAGCTGCTAAATGAATGATTAGCTCTGGATCTATCCGTAATAGCTGATTGCGTACTGCTTGATGATCTCTGAGATCGTGTTCAAGATAGTACAGCTCGTGATTGTCTTTCAATCGCTCAATAATATGTGAGCCAATAAAACCGTTGTGTCCTGTAATAAAAATTTTCATGTTATCTCTCTTTTTTATG
>Ga0209653_1002081_pt1 | contig 15012 bp, 10 predicted proteins | sample SaaInl6LU_22_DNA_FD_184644 | JGI IMG/M metagenome (GOLD analysis project Ga0209653, IMG submission 184644) | Marine microbial communities from expanding oxygen minimum zones in the Saanich Inlet - ESP_116LU_22_DNA (SPAdes) (version 2) | ecosystem: Environmental > Aquatic > Marine > Intertidal... | reverse complement strand
AATCTTAGTAACGCCTGTCTGTATTCTTCTGGCAGTACTTTTTTGAATTTAGGAAGCATTGCTTCCCAGTCTTCTAAAATGCGTTTTGCTAATGGACTTGAAGTCGACACAAAATGATTTTCGATTAATGTTCGTAATTGATTCACATCTTCCTCAAATTCGATTGGATCGATATTTAAATCGGCACCATTACAATTGTTTGTAAATGTATTGTCGGAGTCTAGGACATAGGCGACTCCGCCACTCATTCCTGCTCCAAAATTTCTTCCAACACTTCCAAGAATTACTGCGATACCTCCAGTCATATACTCACAGCCGTGGTCCCCAATTCCTTCAACAACGGCTTTAGCACCTGAGTTACGAACACAAAAACGTTCACCAGCTTTTCCGTTGATATAAACTTCTCCAGCTGTTGCACCATAGAGCGTTACATTACCCGTGATGATATTGTCTTCTGGAACAATTGTACTTGTTTCTGGAACTTTGATAATTAGTTTTGCGCCCGACAATCCTTTTCCTAGATAATCGTTGGTGTTTCCATGAACAGTCATGGTTACCCCTTTGGTTGTAAAGGCTCCAAAACTTTGTCCTGCAGAACCATTAAAATCTATGTTTATGGTGTCTTGTGGCAAGCCGTCTGCGCCATAAATTTTTGAGATTTCATTACTTAAAATCGCCCCAACAGCTCTGTCAATATTTGTAATTGGAAGCTTCAAATGTGTGCGTTGTCTTCTAAAGATTCCTTGGTGTGCTTGTTTGATTATTTTGAAATCCAAATGAACATCGAGGTTGTGATCTTGCTCTTCAGTGTTGTATAACTTTACATCTTTTGCTACTTCAACTTTATGTAAAATAGGTGTTAAATCAATTCCTGAAGCTTTGTAATGTTCAATGGCTTTATTGCGATTTAATTTTTGAACCTGACCCACCATTTCATCAACAGTTTTAAAGCCTAATTGCGCCATGATTTCACGCAATTCTTGCGCCACGAAATACATATAATTCACTACGTGCTCTGGTTTTCCTTTGAATTTTTTACGCAATTCTGGGTTCTGAGTTGCGATTCCTACAGGACAGGTATTTAAATGACAAACGCGCATCATAATACATCCCGAAGCGACTAAAGGAGCGGTTGCAAAACCAAACTCTTCAGCACCTAACAGACATGCAATCGCGACGTCACGTCCTGTTTTTAACTGGCCATCACATTCCAAAACAATTCGATTCCTCAAATTATTCATTACCAATGTTTGTTGTGCTTCGGCAATTCCTAACTCCCAAGGAAGTCCTGCGTGTTTTAGAGAGGTTAATGGTGAGGCTCCTGTACCGCCATCAAAACCAGATATCAATATAACGTCTGCTTTGGCTTTTGCTACTCCAGCTGCCACGGTTCCTACACCTATTTCTGACACCAGTTTAACATTTACTCGAGCCGCTCTATTAGCGGATTTCACGTCATATATTAATTGTGATAAATCTTCAATAGAATAAATGTCGTGGTGTGGTGGTGGTGAAATCAATCCTACATAGGGGGTTGAGTTTCTTGTTTTTGCAATTTCGGGGTTTACTTTTGGACCGGGTAATTGGCCACCCTCACCAGGTTTTGCACCTTGAGCAATTTTTATTTGAATTTCATTGGCACTGGTTAGGTAGTTTGAAGTCACTCCAAATCGTCCAGAGGCAACTTGTTTGATCGCCGAGTTTCTCCAATCGCCTTGGGCATTTTTATAGAAACGATCTTCATCTTCTCCTCCTTCTCCGGAGTTGCTTTTTCCGCCAATTCTATTCATGGCAACCGCTAAGTTTTCATGGGCTTCCTTACTTATGGATCCATAAGACATAGCACCTGTTTTGAATCGTTTTACGATTTCGGTCCAAGGTTCGACCTCATCAATTGAGATAGGATCAAATTGATCAAATTCAAACAAACCTCTGATGGTCATGAGTCGCTTGGATTGGTCATCAACGAGCGCTGAATATTCTTTAAAAGTAGAGGCTTTATTGGTACGAACCGATTCTTGAAGTTTTGCAACGGTTAGTGGGTTAAACATATGATTTTCCTGTCCACGTCGCCATCTGTATTCGCCTCCAATTTCAATATCTGATTCAATATTCGGGTTGAATGCTTTTTTATGACGTTTTACAATTTCTTTTTCAATTTCTATCAACCCAATTCCTTGAATACGAGTTGGCGTATTTGGAAAATATTTTTCGACGGTGTTTGAATTGATTCCTACACACTCATATAATTGGGATCCTCGGTATGAATTGAGGGTAGAAATACCGATTTTATTCATCACTTTCAAGATGCCTTTTCCGATGGCTTTGTTGTAGTTCTTGATTGCTGTGAGGTATTCTAACTCTAAAATTTCAGAGTCTTTAATTTGTTTTTCAACAATTTCATTAACGATGTAAGGGTTCACTGCACTTGCTCCAAAACCAAATAAGAGTGCAAAATGATGAACTTCTCTTGGTTCTGCAGATTCAATGATCAAACTGATTTTTGAGCGTTTATTGAGTTTATGCAACGCATGGTTCACATAGGAACAGGCTAATAGAGCTGGAATTGGCGCATGATTTTCATCTACAAATCGATCGGATAAAATAATAATATTCGCACCTTCGTCGATTGCTTTGGACGCTTTGTTTACCAAGGTTTCGAGTGCACTTTCTAATTCGTTTAAGCCACGATTTACTTCATACAGCATCGAAATAGATTCTACTTTGAAGTTCGGGTTTGTGTCATAATTTCTAATTTTATCTAAATCGTGCTTTGAAATTACAGGGTTTTGAATTTTTAGTTTTTTACATGCCTCAGAATTGATATCAAAAATATTGGTATCGCTTCCAAGGGTTAAACTAATGTCTGTAATTAATTCTTCACGAATCCCATCTAATGGAGGGTTGGTTACTTGCGCAAAGATTTGTTTGAAATAATTGTAAATCAGTTGAGGGCGTTCAGACAAAACAGCAATTGGTGTATCACTACCCATAGAACCTATCGGTTCTTTCCCTAACTGTGCCATGGGGCGGATAATGGTATTTAGATCCTCTTTGGTATATCCAAAAGCAACTTCTCGTTTCTTTAAGTCCACCTCGTCATATTTGATAGGGCCTTTTTTGGCAGAGATGTCTTTTAAATGTACCAAGTTTTCGTTCAGCCATTTTCTGTACGGTTGTTTCGCTGCAATTTTTTCTTTGATTTCTTCATCGTTTACGATACGCCCTTCATTCATATCTACAAGAAACATTTTTCCTGGTTCTAAGCGTCCGTGGAATTCAACTTCTTCTGGCTGAATATCGACCACTCCTGTTTCAGAAGACATGATAACATTTCCGTTTTTAGTTACTGTATATCGAGACGGTCTAAGTCCATTTCGATCTAAAACAGCTCCAATGAAATTTCCATCGGTAAACGGAATCGATGCAGGGCCATCCCAGGGTTCCATTAGACAAGAATTATATTCGTAGAATGCCTTTTTAGAATCGGACATATCTGGGTTTTTTTCCCAAGCTTCGGGTACTAACATCATCATCACTTCAGGAAGTGATCGTCCCGTCATTAGTAATAATTCGACTACCATATCCAAGGTTGCCGAATCCGATTTTCCTTTTAGAATTGTGGGAATTATTTTTTTGATGTCCTCTCCAAAAGCATCACTTTTTATGATTTCTTCTCTAGAATACATACGTGACACATTTCCTCTTAGGGTATTGATTTCTCCATTATGACATATATATCGAAAGGGCTGTGCCAAATCCCAGGTCGGGAAGGTGTTGGTTGAAAAACGTTGGTGAACAAGCGCCAATCGGGTGTCTAAGGCAGAGTTGAAAAGATCCAGATAATATTCATTGATATGTTCTGGCTTTAGTAACCCTTTAAAAATGATAATTTTTGTTGAGAGACTTGGAAGGTAAAAGAATTTTGATTCTGATAACTTAGAGTCATATATTGTATGTTCTGATATTTTCCGTGCTGCAAACAATTTCAAGTTAAAATCAAACTCCGATTGTTTTGGGTCTGATTTTCCAACAAATACTTGCATTACAAAAGGCTCAGTTGTTTTGGCTATTTCTCCTAACACATCACTATTAACAGGAACTTCTCTCCAACCTAAAATATGCAGTCCTTGGTTTTTAATTTCGGTTTCAAAAACTTCTACACAATAGGCTCTTTGGTTTTCTTTTCTTGGTAAAAAAACATTACTAACCGCATAGTCACCCGCTTCTGGCAATTCAAATTCACAATATGTTTTAAAAAATTCATGAGGAATATCAATAAGAATTCCTGCGCCATCCCCAGTCACACCATCGGAGCTAACCGCACCTCTGTGTTCTAGTTTTACTAAAATTTCTAATGCTTTATGAATGATGTCATTGGATCGTTTACCTGTCAAGCTGCATATAAATCCTGCACCACAATTGTCGTGTTCAAACTCGGGTAAATAAAGTCCTTGCTTTTCTAACATACTTAAAAATTATTTCTGGTTTAACCTTAATAAGCCTGAAAGATAATTGGTAAAAACCTATTTAGAAAAAAGCCAATTCACTTTTTCGAAATTCCGATTTAGAACACCTATAAATGCATTTTGAACAATGAAAGCCTTGTTAGGCTATCGAATATTCAACGGACAAATTGGTGATTTTTCATTCCAGCAGAAAAAAGCAAATAAAGTTCAAAAAGTGATTATAAAAAACCCACGCACTACTGAAATAACAAAAATAATATAAAAATAATTACACTACCCTAAAAATTTAGGGGTATAAATTGATTATTATATAAAAATACAGCAACTACCCTTATTTTTTTAGGGGTGTGTATGAATAATAATTAGTTTTGAGCCGTTAACTAAAAATATTAACTACTAAAATTAACTATTATGAAAAAAATTATTTTAAGTGCAATTGTTTTTGTTGGAGCCATGACTCTAAACGCACAAGATGAAGCTCCCAAATTATCGATCTCAGGAACGGTAGATGCCTACTACCAAACTTATTTATCAGCACCCGATGATGTGTCAGGTTCTTTTGGGACTTCGTTTGCAGACGAGGCTGGATTTGCTTTAGGGATGGCTAATCTTATTCTTAGCTATGACGGCGAAAAAACCGGTGTAGTTGCGGATCTAGTATTTGGCCCAAGAGGCGATGCTGCTATCGGTCAAAACCTCGGAGAAGGTAATTTAGGTCAATACCTTAACCAATTATATGCTTACTGGAATGTTTCTGAGTCAACTACATTGACTGCGGGACGTTTTAACACCTACTTAGGCTATGAGGTAATTTCTCCTGCCGGAAACTTCAACTACAGTACTTCTTACTTATTCTCAAACGGTCCTTTTTCTCATGTTGGATTAAAAGCGGATTTTGCTTTGAGTGAAGACTTTAGCTTGATGTTAGCATTCATGAATCCTACTGACACTAACAACAACACCACTGGAGATTATGGATTTGGTGCTCAGCTAGGGTATGCAGGACAGTATTTAAACCTCTACTATGATAATGATTCTGTATTAGGTTTTGAAATTGACTATACAGGTGGGTTTGATTTATCTGAGTCTTTTTTCTTGGGAATCAATGGTGCATACCAAGTTAGTGACGATGCCGGTTTTTACGGAGCAGCACTTTACCCACAATTAACAACATCTGATTCTTTTTCTATAGGATTAAGAGGTGAACTTTTTGGACTTCACGCAAAAGATGTTGACGATTTACCAAGCGTATTTGCTACAACCTTAACTGGAAGCTACACTGTTGAAAACTTAACAATCAAGCCAGAAGTAAGATTAGACTCTTGGAGTGATAACGAGCCCTATGTTGACGCTGACGGTGTTGCCTCTGAGAGCTTAGCAGCCTTTACTATTGCCGCTATTTACTCTTTCTAGAGACTAATATTAACCAATCAAAATATATAATTTATGTCACATTTAATTAACAACTTGCCTTTAGTAATTCAGGATGCCGCTGCGGTTGAACGTCTTGCTGGCGCGATCAAGGACGACATGGGAATGTTGTGGATGCTATTATCTGGTATCTTAGTATTCTTTATGCAAGCAGGTTTTACTTTAGTAGAATCGGGGATGACACGCTCAAAAAATGCAGTGAATATCGCAATGAAAAACTTGCTTGATATTGCTGTAGGATCTCTTACCTACTGGTTTGTAGGATACTCTTTAATGTATGGCGACACTTCTAACGGATGGTTTTTCTGGAGTGGAATCATGCAAGGCGAAGGTGCTGATTTATTCTTCCAAACAATGTTTGCTGCGACTGCTGCGACTATTGTTTCTGGAGCAATCGCTGGAAGAACAAAGTACTCGACTTATGTTATCTTTTCAATCGTTATGACTGCTATCATCTACCCAATTGCGGGGGGTTGGCAATGGCAAGGGTCAGGATGGTTGACGGAGCTAGGATTTATTGACTTTGCTGGATCATCAATCGTTCATGCTGTCGGTGGGTTTGCTGCGTTAGTAGCTGCTTATATGGTAGGGCCTAGAATTGGAAAATTTGTAGATGGAAAAGTAATGCCTATTCCAGGTCACAACCAAATATTGGCAACCTTAGGGGTGTTCATATTATGGTTGGGGTGGTTTGGGTTTAACGGTGGATCTCAACTGGCTTGGGGTGGTGACGATGCCGTTGCTGCTTCGACAGTAGTACTGATCACAAACCTTGCGGCGGCAGCTGGTGCATTAGGTGCGCTTATCACTACTTGGATTTGGTACGGGAAACCTAACTTAGCTCAATCACTTAACGGTGCATTAGCTGGGTTGGTAAGTATTACTGCAGGTTGTGGAAACATGACGGCTGGTGGTGCTGTATTAGCGGGACTTATTGGAGGTGTTATTGTTGTGTTTTCTATCGAAATTATTGAAAAGAAACTCAAAATTGATGATGCTATTGGAGCTGCATCTGTTCACGGAATCGTTGGATTCTGGGGTACGATTGTAATCGGACTTTGGGGTGTAGATGGCGACACTGGACTTGGACTATTAAACGGAGGTGGTACTGATCAACTCATAGCACAACTTACAGGGGCTATTGCTTACGCTGTTTGGGCTGTTGTGCTGTCTTTTGTAGTGTTTGGAATCCTTAAGAAAACTGTTGGACTAAGAGTAACAGAAGAAGAAGAGGTTGCTGGACTTGATATCTCTGAACATGGATCTATTGCTTATCCAGGTAAAAGAGAAAGAGGTCAAGAGTAATTTCAACACAATACTGAGCATTCAATGCTCTCAAAAAATTAAAAATTAGGTTGTGATTTTTAGTTTGTGTTAAAAACCCTAGGAGCCATGTGCTTCTAGGGTTTTTATTTTTTAACTATTTTATACAACTTGTTTAACATCCCTTTATTTTAAGTGGGGTTATTTTAATAATATCATAAAAAATAATACAGACCCTTATAATTTTAGGGGGTGTATTGTTTTTTATTTATTTTTGAAAACAAACTAAAATTTTAATTAAATGAAAAAAGTAGAGGCGGTCATTAGAAAATCTAAGTTTTCTAATGTTAAAAAAGCACTGCACGAAGTCGGTGTCAATTTCTTTTCCTATTGGGACGTTACGGGCCTGGGAAACGAAAAAGAAGGTCATGTTTACAGGGGTGTTTCTTATAGCACTAGTGACATACAAAGGCGTTACTTATCTATTGTTATAAATGATGATTTTGAAGAAGTGACCATTAAAGCAATCCTAGCAGCTGCATCCACAGGAGAAGTTGGTGATGGAAAAATCTTTGTATCACAGGTCGATGAAGTATATAGAATTAGAACCGGCGAAAAAGGCGGAAACACACTAAAATAACAACAATGGAATTACTTACAATCAATAACGTATGGATGATGATCTGTACGGCACTCGTCTTTTTTATGCATACGGGATTTGCGTTTCTCGAAATTGGGCTTACACGTCAAAAAAATACAATTAATATATTATTTAAAAACATCTTTATTATCACTGTGGGGCTTTTACTCTACTATATTATCGGCTTTAACCTAATGTATCCAGGCGACTTTAATGGCGTCTTTGGATTTGCTGGTTTTGGATTAGATGCTCCTTTAGCAGATGGCACTTTTGATTTAGCATATAGCGAAGGCTATACTTATTGGACCGATTTCTTATTCCAAGGCATGTTTGCAGCAACTGCTGCGACTATTGTTTCGGGTGCTGTTGCAGAGCGCATGAAAATTGGCGCTTTTATGATTTTCACGATCTTATATGTAGGTTTCGTGTATCCAATTGCGGGATCTTGGCAATGGGGTGGTGGATTTTTATCTTCATTAACCATTGGAGAAACCGAAGGCTTTTATGATTTTGCTGGTTCTACACTTGTACACTCCGTTGGTGGGTGGGCTGCTTTAGTCGCTGTTTATCTTTTAGGTTCGCGAATAGGAAAATTTAGCAACGGAATGTCACATGCAATTCCTGGACATAGCATTCCATTAGCAACAGCGGGGGTTCTTATTCTTTGGTTGGGATGGTTTGGTTTTAATGGAGGCTCTGTACTCTCTGCAGACCCAGAAGCTACGTCCTTAACATTAGTAACGACTTGTTTGGCAGCTGCGGCAGGTGGTGTTCTCGCAATGCTAACCTCAACCCTCTTATACAAAAACTTAGACTTAACAATGTTTCTAAATGGAATTTTAGGAGGTCTTGTTGGGATTACGGCAGGAGCCGATCAAATGAGCCCTGGAGATGCTATCCTAATTGGAGCAGTTGCTGGAGCACTAATTGTGTTTGCTGTGAGCTTAATCGATAAAATTAAGTTAGATGATCCTGTGGGAGCCATCGCTGTGCATCTTATTTGCGGCGTCTGGGGAACCCTAGCCGTAGGGCTTTTTGGAGCCAAAGCAGGGTTTGGTCAATTTGCAATTCAACTAATAGGGGTTTTGTGTTATGCGGTATTTTGTATAGCAACCTCTTTTATTATTATATACACTTTAAAGAAAACTGTAGGTATCAGAGTTTCGGAACGAGAAGAACTAGAAGGTCTTGATGCACATGAACATAAAATGGATGCTTACCCAGATTTTAGATTAAATGAACATTAATAAACTCATTTAATTAGTCAACAAAAAGCCTCTAAAAACAATTTAGAGGCTTTTTAATTTAATATAACTTTTAATTTTATGCAGAGTTTCGACTCGCATTGATATTTCCAAACAAAGAGCGCATGACGATTTTTTCATATATTTGAATTTGAGACTCATCTCTAGGCGTTTCTTTTTCTAGTTCCTGAATTTTCTTTAAAGCATATTGTTGAATCGTTAATAAGGGTAAAACAATTGATTCTCTAACCAAGATTGAAGCCTTACCAGCAGGTTCTCCTTGCATCAATTCGTCATAGCCAGTTAACTTTAATAATAAGCGTTTTGTAGTTACATATTCGCTATAAATAACATTCCAAAAAGCACCGTATTCAGGATCTTCAGACATGTATTTTGTCAAATCAAAGAATGATTTTGACAAGGACATCATACTGTTTTCAATGAGGGTTTTGAAAAAATCTGAGGTTTCAAACAAGCGCTGAGCTTTGTCAAATTCACCAATGTCTTCGTAATGTTTGAGAGCCGTTCCAACTCCAAAAAATCCTGGAACATTTTGTTTCAATTGGCTCCAAGACCCTACAAATGGGATGGCACGTAAATCTTCAAACACCAAGCCTTCTGATTTTCCTCGTTTTGACGGGCGACTTCCAATATTCGTTTTTGCATAAAACTTCAACGTACTCATATGTTCTAAGTACGGTATAAACTTAGGATGAGCTTTAAAATCAACATACGCTTCATAACTCAATTTAGACAACTGTGCCATGACTTCTCTGTTTTCAGGGGTCATTCTAAGGTCTTTATCGCTAAGGCTATTGTGAATTCCCGAGCTAATCAATTGTTCTAGATTGTATTGTGAAGACTCTAACGTTCCAAAATTTGAGCTGATTGTTTGTCCTTGTATTGTGAGTTGCACTTCTTTGTCTTCGATTGTAGGGCCTAAAGAGGCGTAAAAGTTATGTGTTTTACCGCCACCCCTTGCAGGTGGTCCGCCACGGCCATCAAAGAAAATAACGGTAATATCGTGCTTTCTAGACATCGCTGTTAGCAATTCTTTTGCCTTATAAATTGCCCAATTGGCCATTAAATACCCTCCATCTTTTGTGCCATCACTAAACCCAAGCATTATGGTTTGTCTGTTGCCACGTGCTTTTAGATGTGCTCTATAATTAGGATTCGAATACAACTCTTCCATTACCGAAGGAGCGTTTTCTAAATCTGTAATTGTCTCAAAAAGAGGGGCTATATCAACGGTTAATTCATCCTCGAACGCCACCAGCTTAAGCATGGCATATAATTGCAGGACGTTAAGTGTGGTTTGGTTGTTACTTATGATATAACGGTTGGCAGCTTTCTCGCCATTGGTGTGCTGAATCGTTTTGAGAGCCTCCATTGTTTTGAGCGCCTTCAAAGTATTCTTATCTGAAATTAACGACAAATCAAGAGATCCTTTTATTTTTGAAAGAATTTCAACCTGATCGGCCTCTGCTAAGCTGTGGTAGTTTTTAGGAAACACTTTACTCCCACTTTCTATCAACGCATCCACCATATCATTAAACACTTTGTTGTGTTCACGACTGTCTTGACGAATGTCTAAGGTAGAAAAATGAAATCCAAATAAATGAATTTTATTTAACAGACTGTTTACTTCAGAGGCATACAGGGATTGGTGTTTTTCAACAACAATCGATTTAATCGCCTTTAACTCTGTGGTTAAATGCTCTAAAGTTAAGGTCGATTTTTTATTGGTGATAATCTTATAGAGCTCTGTCTCTAATACTAGTACGCGATCTTCGACTCCCGCAAAAGACAATTTTCTTTTAAGCTTGCGGAGGTCACGATAATAATTTTTTATGATGGTTTCACGAAGTCTCGCAGCTACTTTAAGTGTAATTTCTGGAGTTACAAACGGGTTGCCGTCTCTGTCGCCTCCAGGCCAAAACCCAATATTAATAATATCATTATCAATATGCTTACCATTGAAAATATTTTGTTGGATGTAATCATAAACTGTCCCAAAAGACTTGTAGAACACATTCTCTAAATACCAAATTAAACTTACCGCCTCATCGTAAGGCGTAGGTTTGGAATGTTTGAAGAAAGGCGTTTTTCCGAGTTGTGCCAAAAGTTCGTTGATGCGAAACAAATCATTTTCGCGAATGGCTTCTGTCAAATCTGTGATGATTCCCAATACAGAACCTGGGTAAAATTGCGTGGGGTGTGCTGTTAACACAATCCGTACTTTAAATTCTTCTAAACATTTTTGAAGTTTTTCTAATTTATTTTCAGAGGTCGCTACTTCTTTTAAGCTTCGCAAAGTTCCAATTCCGTCCATATTATTTACAATAGGAAACGCCGCATCTTCTATGGCGTCAAATAACACCACTTGACGCTCTATATACTGTATGAAACGAAACAATAAATTGATCTGACTTTTAGGGGAACGCCTTGCTTGGTATTTTTTAAAAAACGAATTAACGATGGTAGTCGGATCTTCATTGTTAGCAAAGCCTTTTTGACAAGTTTCAAAAAAAAGTGGCAGTAAAGCACCTGTTTTGGTAATGGAATCAAACGGCAAAGTCATAAATATACTGTTGTATATTTGATATTTTGATAATACATTTTGTTTAAACCTGGTAATTTTTGGTTGTGTAGACATTGATTCAATTCATTTAATTGCCATCAAAATTACTAAAGCATCATCAATTCTCATCTATAAAACTGGAATTTTTATGAATTTTTATAAATTGATAGACTTCACAAGGCGAAATCTTAGCAAAGTAGATAAAATGTTCAATATTTTTTAGCCATATTGAAAAATTTAAGCGGTTGTTTGCTTTTTTGTATCGATAAATCGTCTGACTTACTGTAAATTTAGACTTTCTAATTGCTATCTTTTTTTTATGATTGAAATCGAACGTAAATTTTTGGTAAACTCAAACGACTATCGCTCAAAAGCTTCTTCAGTCATTACGATTACTCAAGGCTATCTAAATTCCAACCCCGAACGATCGGTCAGAATTCGGCTCACGGATCAAACAGCATTTATCGCTGTAAAAGGAAAAAGCAATGAAAGTGGACTGAGTCGATTTGAATGGGAAAAAGAACTTTCTAAAACAGAGGCGGAAGCACTTCTAAAATATTGTGAAAAAACCATTATTAGCAAAACTCGTTATGAAGTTCCTGTGGGTGCTCACTTATTTGAAGTGGATGAGTTTTTAGGAGCCAACAAAGGCTTGGTTGTGGCTGAGATTGAACTAGGTTCGGAGGATGAAACATTCTCCAAACCCGATTGGCTTGGGGAAGAAGTAACAGGAACTACAAAATATTACAATTCCAACCTCAGCAATACCCCTTTTTGCGATTGGAAATGATTGCGTAATTAGCATTAAAGTGGGTGTAAAATTATTATATTCGCAACTTAAATCGATTTTAAAAACCATACAAATGAACACAAACTCAAGTGATTTTAAAATTCAAGAAGCACTGGATGCTCTTGGTGTAAAAGACATAAATTTAGGAACGTCCACGGGAGCAAATAGTTTTTCTAACGGGCCTAGTATCGATAGTTATTCTCCTGTAGATGGCAAGAAAATTGGGAGCGTCGTTTGCACTTCTCAAGAAGATTATGAGGCGGTAATGACGGCTGCAACGGCTGCATTCCCTGAGTGGCGAACCATGCCAGCTCCTCAACGTGGCGAAATTGTGCGTCAGTTTGGAAATAAGCTTAGAGATTTAAAGGAACCCCTCGGAAAATTAGTTTCTTATGAAATGGGGAAATCCCTTCAAGAAGGGTATGGAGAGGTTCAAGAAATGATTGACATCTGTGATTTTGCGGTTGGATTGTCGAGACAATTAAACGGGCAAACGATTCCTTCTGAACGTCCCGGTCATGTGATGCGAGAGCAATGGCATCCGATTGGCGTTGTGGGTATTATTTCTGCGTTTAATTTTCCTGTTGCTGTTTGGGCGTGGAATACTGCTTTGGCGTGGATTTGTGGGGATGTATGTGTATGGAAAGGGTCTGAAAAAGCACCTTTATGCTCTATTGCCTGTCAAAATATTATTGCCGAAATTTTAAAAGAAAATAACTTACCGGAAGGAATTTCTTCAATCATCAATGGTGATTATACTGTTGGAGAAATGATGACGACGGACACAAGAGTGCCTTTAGTGTCTGCGACGGGTTCTACAAGAATGGGGCGGATTGTTGGCGCAACGGTAGCCCAACGTTTTGGAAAATCATTGTTAGAATTAGGGGGTAACAATGCCATTATTATTACTCCAACTGCAGATTTGAAAGTAGTCGTGCCTGGTGCTATTTTTGGTGCTGTAGGAACTTGCGGACAGCGTTGTACTTCAACACGACGACTGATTATTCACGAGTCTGTGTATGACAAAGTAAGAGATGCTATTGTAGGGGCCTATGGACAGTTGACTATTGGAAATCCTTTGGATGAAAAAAACCATATCGGTCCTTTGATCGATCACGATTCTGTAAATACGTATTTAGCGGCGATTGAAAAAGCAAAAGCTGAAGGCGGTACGGTATTGGTTGATGGCGGTGTTTTAGAAGGAGAAGGCTATGAAAGCGGCTGTTATGTGAAGCCAGCGATTATTGAAGCTGAGAACCATTATGAGATTGTACAGCATGAAACCTTTGCACCGATCTTATATTTAATGAAATATTCTGGGGCGGTAGAAAATGCCATCCAAAAACAAAATGGTGTGGCGCAAGGCTTGTCTTCTGCAATCATGACCAATGAACTCAAAGAAGCTGAAAAGTTCTTGTCTTTTGCTGGTTCTGATTGTGGAATTGCCAATGTAAATATTGGAACTTCTGGTGCCGAAATTGGCGGTGCTTTTGGTGGTGAAAAAGAAACAGGGGGTGGACGTGAGTCTGGGTCTGATGCATGGAAAGTGTATATGCGACGTCAAACAAACACCATCAATTATTCGGATGAATTGCCTTTAGCACAAGGGATTAAATTCGATTTATAGACTTTTTATATTTTACTAGACTAAAAAAATTTCATTTTTCTTTGTGCTCACAAAAAAAATTTTAACTTTACAGCAGACTTAGACCTCAAATCTGATTCTTCAATAAAAACCAATATAATTTTTTAGTAAGGTATTAAAGCCCTTGTGTTCATGCATTGGCTTTACGTATGCAGTGTTTTTAAAAAACTAATGGCATAACAATTAAACTAAGTAGCAAAACTTAGAAAGCCGTGTAAACAATACAGACTAAAAAAGACTTAAAAGCGAGTATTATAAATGTATAATTTAAATTTAAAAAAATGATTAAAAAAACAATGAAAATGATGGCGGCTGTTTTTGCTGTATCAATGTTATTAACATCTTGTTATTCTTACACAAGTGTAGTCGGTAAAGGTGCGCAAGGAAGCACTAAAACAACAAAGTGGAATCACTACGTGATTTATGGATTAGCTCCTGTTGGAGTTTCTGATTCAAAACAAATGGCTGGCGGAGCTGAAAATTATACGGTTCACACAAGACAGTCTTTTGTAAATGGATTGGTTTCTTCGTTAACTTTCGGAATATACACGCCGACTACAACTACTGTAACAAAATAACACTTAATTTATAAAGAGTTTACTGCAAAGCAGTAAACTCTTTATAATCAATTTTATGAAGAAAATTCTATTTTACATTTCAATAATAATTTCTCTAATATTATTAATTAACATACTACGGATTATTACATATGATTTAGATAGACTGACTGACTATGGGTTTGGATATTTAGTTGGAAAAACCGTTCTATTTTTAGTGTTTTTAACTCTCATTGTATTAACGAAAAAATATGTAATAAAAAAAAGATGATGACGTATAATAGTATCGCCCTTTGGCTGTGACTTTTTTTTGTTTTGGGGTCATCCGCTATATAGTATAGAAATAAACGCAAGCCTGTAGATGTTTGCGTTTTTTGAATAAATCAAAT
>Ga0209653_1002080_pt1 | contig 15012 bp, 13 predicted proteins | sample SaaInl6LU_22_DNA_FD_184644 | JGI IMG/M metagenome (GOLD analysis project Ga0209653, IMG submission 184644) | Marine microbial communities from expanding oxygen minimum zones in the Saanich Inlet - ESP_116LU_22_DNA (SPAdes) (version 2) | ecosystem: Environmental > Aquatic > Marine > Intertidal... | reverse complement strand
AGATTCTAACTTTACCAGAATCCAAATAATTGGAATTAACCAGCTAAGTATAAAGATAATTACACCTAATGAAAATATAATATCAAAAATTCTTTTTGTGTAAAAATTCTCTGTAAACTCAAAAGGTAGCTTTTTTACATGTACTATGGGAATTGTTTCATTATAAAAAATTAAACGCTGATTCTTACTATACAATTCGTGTACTTCTGGAATCAATTTTAATTCAATATTCTTTTCTAAAGTGAATTTATTTAGCTTTTTAATCTGATCTTTATCCAAATACGATAATGACCCATAAATTTCGTCTACTTGATGAGCAATAGCATAATCGTAGACGTTATTGATATTCCCTAGGAAATCTTTTGATGAATGATTTTTGTCTGAAAAAAAACCTAGGTATTTATACCCCAAGTTTGATTTACTTTTGAATAATTTTATAATGTTTTTAGAGGATTGGTTGTATCCTAACACTACGCTTGTTCTTGAATTATTACCATAAGAACGATATCTTTTTAACAGATAAAACCATGTAAATTTTGCTAGGGTTACAAAAATAATAATATACAAAAGTGTAAGAAATTGTCTATGTACAACTTCCCCTTCTCTAAAAACTCCAAAATAAGCAAAGTAACTTAATATAAAAATAAAGAATTGTATGAACAAAAGATTTATAATTCTAAATACAATTGTATGTCTATATACTTTATAAAATCCTATTAGAGATGAAATGACTAACCAAAAGATATTTTGGTACAAAAAAAAGAGAAGGTTAACATTTACGCTTAAGCAGTAAATAACAACATTTAAGATTATTAAATCAGTTAAGATATTTAAGGGAACAATTAAATAAGAATATCTTTTTTTCATGGTAAATTGTAATCAAATGTTAAAATACTAAGTTAGCTTACAACTTTTTGAATCATTTTATCTATTGTAAAAAAACGTTGAGCAATTTTATTTTGGTGTTTAAAATCTACGTCTTTACTTAATATTTTTTTAAGCCATTTTATTAATAATGTCGTATCCCAATTAGTCGTAACAAAATCCAAATTATTATCAATAAATAATCTTTCTAATTCGCTATTAGGATCAGTAATTAAAAATACTTTGCATTTAGATGCCAATAAGTTAGGTAGTTTTGAGGGTAATGAACCCTCAGCTGTTCGTTCTTTTTGAGGAATTATTTGAACATCACTTCTATTATACAATTCTACTAAATTTTCTTTCTTTACTAATTTGTGAAAGTGAATATTAGAATTGGTACTGTTTTTTTTTAGTTTATTAATCTCTTCTCCTTCAGAAAAAAAATGAAAACTTACGTTATCAATAATTACAGACGCTTTATTAAAAAAATCAAAAAGTTTTTTAGGGTTTTGTTTTTCACCCAAAGCTCCAGAATAAACTACATGTTTATTATTGTTCTTAAATATATAATCGAGATTATTTGTTTCTTTATCTTTATTAATAGTTACAAAAGGATATTGCACTTCTAATATACCTTCTTCTAATTGGTATAAATCTTTTGCTCTTTCTTTCATTTCTTTAGAAAGAAAGATTAGTTTATGACAACTATTGTAGCATTTCTTTTCTATGTTATGGATAAAAAAATGTACTACCTTATTAATAAATCTTTTTTTGTCAAGAGAATATACCTCTTGTAAATCGTGTACCATTCCTACTTTTCGAATTTTTTTATTTAAAAAAGGTAAAATCGATAAAAAAGCAAGGCTTGGAGGAAATATTGGTATTATGATATCTTTATTTTTTTGATGTTTTCGGATTTTCCTTAGTATAAAAAGAGCAAAACTAAATTCTAAAATAAGTCTTCTAACAGTTGTTTTATTTGAAAAAATAAGATTACTACCCCCTCTAATTATTTGTATCCCTTTTAGTTTGGAATTACTTTGTTTTATTTTCCAATCTGGATAAAAAGGATGATAACAAAGCATCGTTACCTGATGACCTTTTTTTTGTAAAGCAATAGCAAAGTCTGTATTAAACTTTCCAGTAGAAATTGGTTCTGGAAAAAAAAAGGGGGATATTATTAAGATGTTTTTTTTAATGTTCACTAATTCTCGCTCTTATTATTCTTGCAGGACTGCCTATACAGATTTTATTGGCTGGAATATTTTTATAAACACTACTTCTGGATCCAATTACTGAGCCTTTCTCTATTGTTATTCCTGGGGCAATAAAAACATCTGTTGCTAGCCAGCATTCATCTTTGATTATTATTTTTTTTGCAAAAATAGGAAAATCTGACTGTAAATAATCATGTGAGCCTGTACATATATAAGATTTTTGTGAAATGACAACATTTTTACCTATTTCAATTTTGCCCAAAGAATACAAAACCACATCATCTCCAATCCAAGAATAATCCCCAATAGAAACTTTCCAGGGATATGTAGTTTTTACAGAGGGTCTTATTATTACACTTTTCCCAATTTTAGCACCAAATAAACGAAGCAAAAATCGTCTAAAACCATACATGAATTGGGGTGAATTTTTAAAAAAAACACTTTGAACCAACCACCAAAGTTGAACTACAATAGCATTTTTACCTCTAAAATTATTAGGAAGCTTAAATGTGTTTAGTTGTTGCATTTTTGAGAGAAAATATTAATAATTTCTTTTTTAAATTTTTCTACAGTAAAATTTTCACTAGCATATACTTTATTATTTTTAGTAATTTTTACGATTTCTGATTTATTTTCATTTAGGTATAATAGTGCTTTTGTAATTGACACTACGTTCTGTTTATCTATTAAAAATCCGTTTACTTTATCTTTGACAATGTCAGCAATTCCTGCATGTTTTGTTGTAATAATTACATTTTTTGTTGCCATAGCTTCTAGTATAGAAATAGGCTGTCCTTCCATTTTGTAAAACGTTGGTAAAACAAAAATAGTACTCCAATCTAATAATTTCTTTTTCTCATAACCATAAACTACTCCTTGATAACTTGTATTCTTTAATAAAGAAATTTTTTCAAATATGGTTTCTTTTAATTTAGAGTCTATATTACCAGCTATTTTAGCTTCATAATTGATATGTAACCTTTCTAATTCTTTTAATGAATCTAATAAATAAAAAATTCCTTTCTCTTCCATTAAATTACTTAGATAAGAAATTTTTAACGTAGCATTATTTTCTGCTTTTAATACCTCTCTATCTTCAAATAGATAATTCTCAGCAAAATTATGTAGAATATAAATGTTTTTTTTAGGTATAAATGGAGTTAAATTATTCATTAGAGATGAAGATAACACTATACCTTTATCACTTCTTTTTACTAAAAAATAAAATATTTTCTTTTTAATACTTTTTAATAGTTTATACTGAGTTCCTAGAAAATTACCATGAATATGAATTACAAGTTCTTTGTTAAATATTGAAGATAATAAAATAAATAGAGCATATTTTAATATCCCAAAAAAAGTTTGACCTGGGGTAAAGTAAATGATATCATTGTTAAGAATTTTAAAAGCTTGAATATTGAGTTTAAAAAAAAAAACCACTTTTTTTAAAGAAAAACTTCCAACTGAATCTTCAAAATAAGGATATGAGGTATTAATTACTGAAGTTTTAAAATCATTAGTAGAATTTAACACCTGTTTTACCGTTTGGTTTGCTAAAGAAACTCCAGATATTGGATTTGGAAATGGACCAATGATTAGTATTTTTGTCATTTTAAATTATTTACTGCGTTGTAAAAAGAAAAATAATTAATAAAAAAAGAAAAATATATAACTCCACTTTGCCTTTCTAAAATATTTTCAATAAACATAAAAAAAATAAAAAGGAAGATGATAGACAATTGCTCATAACCACCTGTAATTGCTGATTTCCAATTTTTATATAAAAATAACACAAAAATAAATAGCCCTAGAAAACCTATAGATATCAAAAAACTTAAAAACTGATTATGTGTGTTATAATAGTTACCTTTAAAAAAATCATTTTGGTTTTCTAATACACTTAAAACATCTTTATTATCTCCAATTCCATATCCCAAAAAAGGCTTTTCTTTAATTGCATCTATTGATAGGTTAAATAAGTTTATTCTTAAATTTGTTGAGGTAGATTTACTGGTATCAAACAAATTATAAATATCATTAAATCGATTTGAAATATCTGGTATAAACTTAATAGTTACCGTAAAAAGAAAAGCAATAATCAGTGAGAAAAAAAACTTTAATCTGAATTTAATTTTTTTATTGAAAAAAAAGAAAAACAAAAACAAAAGGCACATAATAATGATTGCACTTTTCCTTGAAAGTAAAAATAGATTTATAGTTAAGATAATATTTCCTAAAATAATTAAATACTTAAACCCTTTAATTTTAAAGAGACTTATTGAAAATATTAATGAAATTAATGTGAGTATTGACGCATAAATTGGATGCATTGAATATTTACCGAGTTGAAAAATAATTCTATAACTATAATTAAGAAAATAATTTTCTGTCACAAAACCCCTAAAATAAAAAATAATAAAAATTGATAAAAACAAAGTAAGAGTGCTAAAATAAAATAGCATTTTACCCCTTACAAAGAGCTTGTTTCTATATATATCCTTGTTGTCCTTTAAAAGAAAGAAAACAATAGGGAAAATTAATAGTGGTAATAATCTAAATATAAACTCTAATCCAAAATCTAAATTATTAGAATAAAGTAAACTGATCAATAATAGCGTAAAAAGTGAAGTGTTTACTATTAAAAGTGAAATAAAATTTTTACTTGCTTTTAAAATACCAATTCTTTTTTTTGCAGCATAGTAAATGCCAAATATAAAAAACAAACCAATAAATAATGGTTCAAAATTTTCTGGATAAATAGGAAATAAAAACAAATTCAAGAACAAAATTTCAAGAACTATTTTAAAAATATTCGATCTTACCATATTTTTATACCTTTATAAAAATAGCTGATAACTTTAGGAATAATATAAATACCAAAAGTTACTAATATTAGTTGTGAATATCCATTAGTGAAATCTCCTCTTAAAAAATAAACCATATGAATAGCAGTAAAAAAAGCTAAGACTCTTTTTAGATAGTCATCAGATTTTAGAAAAAGTAACATTTTAGAAAAAAAGAAAGCTAAAAAGACGGCGAATATTAGAATACCGATTATACCAAAATTAAGGTATGCTTCAGAAACAAATGGATTCGAAATATTATTAAACCAAAAATTATAATTTTCTATCAAGTAGTCTCCTATAAATTCTCCAGATGTATGAGGCTTTCCTTTCCAAATAGATCTAGGTATAAAAAATAAAAAAGCACTTAGTAACTGACTCCCGTAACTAAAACTTTCATGAGAGACATAATCAATTGTTGCTAAAAAATTAATGTAGGCGTCAAAATTTATCGTATTAAAATCGCTTAATAGAATAGCTAAATTTAAAGATTCTGTAATGATTTTAGGATTAGCAATAACTTGAGAAAAAGAGGCATTTATATGGGTGAAAATAGCCATAATTGGCATTACTAATATAAGGCTAACATACAGTATTAATGAAGTTTTAATATTAGTATTAAAAAATTTAGGCAAAAATAAAAATATGATGCAAAAATAGATTGGACCTAAACCTGATCTTTTTTCCATAAATGGATTTTTAAAAACAATTAATAATGCTGCAAAAATTATTAGCGCTACAAATATTATTAAAACATTAACTGCTTTTTTTTCTTTTTTCTTAAAATACATTACACACATTGTTATGCCAGCTAAAGGAATAGAAAATAAAACTTTAGAGATCACTATTTTAATAGATTTTGCATTATCATACTTTAATTTCCAAGTAGGTGTCATTAACTTTTCTTGGATAAAATCAATATTAAAAATTAAAATAAAAATTGACAAAATAAGGATTACCAGAATATCAAATGGTAATTCTTTTCTATTTTTAAAAGGTTTTACAAATCTATTTTGTTTTTTAAAAATCAAATAACTTATAAAAAAAACAATATTAAAAACTAATATATAAATATTAGCAATCATCGTTTTTAGGGAATTATAAGGAAGATAGTTTAGAAAAACTGGAAGTTTAACATCTAAATTGGACAATTGTGTTAGTGGAGCTATTATAAAAAAAAGTATATTAAATATTAAATACGCAGAAATAAAAGGAGAATACTCTTTCTCTAAAAAAAAATGATAATACATAATTACCATTAAAATAAAATAATTTACAAAAAACGAAGACAGTACGAGTAAATCTATATCAACTAGAAAGAATTGAATTCCTGTAAATGCAAAAAATAATAAAAAAACAAAATTTTTCAAATCAGCTAATTTTTGTTAAAAACGAATGTTTTTCTTTTTACAGAAAAATACAATCTAATCAATGTCATTAACACATCGCCAAATACTCTTAAATATATTAAATTCCAAAAACTTATATGATCTGAAAAATATAAAAATAACAAAATTATTATATAAATAATAGAGGTAAAAATTAAGGAAAAATTATACTCTTTGTTATAACCAAAAGCAACTAAAGAACAGGTTCCTAAGACAAAAGTTAAGGCTACAAAAGGGCAAAGAATCGTTAAAAATTTTAAAGTTGAGGAAAATACCAACATTGCCTGACCTCCAAACCAAATCAAAAAATAATCTCCCATTAAGTATATAACAAAACCAATAATGCTGCCTAGAATAATTGAGAGAAAGACCAAGTTTTTTAATATTTTTTTACTTTGAGTTCTAGAAATTGTTGGAAAAACTGCTTGTTGAAGCATTTCAAAAGGAATAATACCTAGCATTATTATTTTCAAACTTGTATCAAAGCCTGTAACTTGTTCTAAAAGACAGTACTTACCAATAAAAAATATAGTTCCAAAATTAAATACTAAAGACAAAAATCTACCGATAAAGAATGGCAGTGATTCTAAAAAATACGTTTTTACCTTTTTAAAAGTTAAACATGTAATCTTTATTTGGTAATATTTAAATAAATAAAACACTCCAAATAACCCCATTAAGACTGAAGAAATGACAAATAAAACTACATAAAATAGTAAATGTTGTTTTGTAGTAACAAAAATAATGGTGCTAACCAAAAGAAAAAGTCTTGTTAAAAAAACGATAATGGTAGCTGGCTTTAGGTTTTCTACACCCTGAAAAAACCAAACAGGAAATAAAACTTCTCCAACTCCACAAAACATAAGCAATAATAATAAATGCTTATACGCAGAAAAAGTTTCAAAATACCCTAAAAAAAGAATACAGATTATAGAAATAACAAACAATAATCCTTTAATTATAAAAATTGATGATACAATTTCATTTATGCGCTCAGGTTTTTTTTTATTTTCTACAATATATTTAGCAGCATAAATATTAAAACCAAAATTAATAATCATTATAAAATACTGTATAACAGAGTCTAACCAAGTAACCAAACCATACTTTTCATTTCCTAAAACTCGAATTAAATAAGCTGCCAAGATTACTTTTATACCAATATTAAAAAATTTCATCAACGTTAAATAGGAGAAATTTTTTAAAATAATTTGATAATTAGGATTAAGGTTTTTAAGCATTACTTTTTAGAATTGAATTAAAAACATTTTCTGAAAAATTACACTTCGATTCGTGTAAAAGTTCATTCATTTTTATTCTGTTTTCTTGATGACTGTCCTCTTTTTTTATAAAAATTTCTTCCAAATAAGGAATTAAACGTTCTCTTTGGTTTATAATTTCACCTGGCATATATTTTTTTGGAGTATCAAAAACAAAACCTCTCGAATTAGAATACTCATTAAAATCTGATACTAAAAAAGCTATCGGTTTGTTTAACAACAAATAATCTATATATACAGAAGAAAAATCTGTTAAGAGTAAATCAGTATTATTTAAAATTGAATATAAAGAGATTCCTTGTTCTTGAAAGTGAGTGTTGTTTAAGAAAAATAAATTAGAGTATTTTTTAAAATCTTGTACATCCATATAATCCATAGGATGTAATTTTATAAAACATATAGATGTAATCCCTTTAAAAAATTGATTAAGTTCTGCTAAGTAAGATTCATCTAAAAAATCATTCAACTTATTTATTTCTCCATCAATCCTAACATCACCAATCTTAGATTTCCTGTAGGTAGGCATCCATAAAACTACCTTATTAAAATCATTTTTTTTCTTATTGATGAAGTCTAATAAACTATATTTTTTGTCAAAAATAAAATCATTTCTTGGTTGTCCTGAAATTAAAACATTCTTTTTATCAATAGAAAATGCTTTACTCATAAGATCTTGAAATAATTTAGATGTAGCAATGGTATAATTTGATTTAGGAACTATTTTATTATTGTCTAAATGACCTATATTTTTTAACGGCATTCCATGCCATAAATTTACATTTACTTGTTTTTTTGATAGCTGTATATTATTAAAAATACCATGAGTATGAAAATGGTATTTAGATCTACAAAAAAAATACACCCCAAATAAAGATTTCTTATAGTAGACTTTAAAATTAGTAGAAGTTGTGTATTTTTTTATGGTACTGTTAAATTTACTTTTTCGTTTGGTATTTACTAACCAAACATTCTTGTAAGAATTGTGATTATTAATTACATAACAAAAAAAAGAAAAACTATTGTCAGAAAAATCAGGAAAACTATGGTACAATATCAGATTCTTTTTGGGCCTAACAATTAGCCTAAGAACTTTTATCATGTAATCTAAAATCAAATTGTAATTATTTATTATTCATTACTTTTTTTAACTGTGTTGTGGAGATATCTATTGTTCTTGGCAGATATTCAACCTTACAGTAATTCTCTAAGAAATCAAATTTACCTTGCCAATCATCTCCCATTACAAAAACACTTGCATTATGGTTGAATACATCATCAATTTTTTGGTCCCAATTTGACTCTGGTATTATTTGATCAACAAATTCTATTGATTCTAGCAATTCTTTCCTTTTAGCATAAGGTATTTTACATTCTTTACCTTTAACAAGGTTAAATTCATCTGTAGATAAACCTACTATTAATTTAGTTCCCAATTTACTAGCTCTTCTTAGTAACTCTATATGACCATAATGAAATAAGTCAAATGTTCCATAAGTTAAAACAATCTTATCTTCCTTTTCAAGATTTATATACTCATTTTCATCAATATTTTTTACATTTCTTAATTTACCATCTTTCTCAGACAAATTCACATCTTTTCCATCTATCTTCCAATCAATATTAAACGTTTTATCATTATACATGATACCAAATTCACCTTCTGGATTATAAAAGTTATCACATTTATAAACTACGGTACTATCATCCTCTAAAACCGAAAACCCATGCAAAAAACCTCTTGGAACAAAAATTTGTTTTTTATTTTTTGATGTAAGTTCAACTGAAAAGTGTTGTAAATATGTTGGCGATTCTTTTCTGAAATCTACAACTACATCTAGAATTTTTCCTTTTATACAACGTACCAATTTTGCTTGAGCAAATGCTCCTTTTTGTAAATGCAAGCCTCTAATGACACCATATTTAGAAGTTGATTGATTTTCTAGCACAAAATCTACTTCCTTTTGAATTGTTTTTTCAAATTCTTTTTTATTAAAATTGAGTACAAAATCGCCTCGATGATCTGTAAAAACTTGTGGTGTAATCACAACACATCCTTCTAAAGATGTTTTTTCTATCTTCATTTATAGTTTTTGTAAATTATTTGCATAACTACTTTTTTGTAGTGGTTGCACAACTTTTTTCAATTGGCTTTTATTGATAAGACCTACTTGAAAAGCAACTTCTTCTATGGCTCCAATTTTTAATCCTTGTCGTTCTTCTATAGCTTGTACAAATTGACCTGCTTGCAGTAACGAATCGAAAGTTCCGGTATCTAACCAAGTAATACCTCTATCTAAAATAGCCACTTTTAGCTTTCCTTGTTTTAGATAGGTTTTGTTGATGTCAGTAATTTCTAACTCACCTCGATCACTTGGTTTTATACTTTCTGCAATCTCAACAACGGTATTGTCATAGAAATAAATACCAGGTACTGCATAATTCGATTTTGGTTGTTTGGGTTTTTCTTCGATCGAAATGGCATTGCTCTCTTGATCAAATTCTACAACTCCATACCGTTCTGGATCATTAACATGATACGCATAAACAATACCTCCATTTGGATTGATATTGCCTTGTAATAATTTAGACAATCCCGAGCCATAAAAAATATTATCTCCTAAAATTAAAGCGACACTATCTTTACCTATAAAGGCTTTACCAATTATAAATGCTTCTGCTAATCCGTTTGGCTTTTCTTGAGTTGCATATTCAAAAGAGCAACCAATCCGATTACCATTACCTAACAATTTTTGAAACAAAGGCAAATCGTGAGGTGTGGTAATAATTAAAATTTCTCGAATACCACTTTGTATTAAAACTGATATTGGGTAGTATATCATAGGCTTATCGTAAACAGGTAACAACTGCTTACTTACCGCCAATGTTAACGGGTGTAGTCTTGTACCAGAACCTCCTGCTAAAACAATTCCCTTCATATTAATTTTGATATTTATCTAGATACCATTGAATTGTTTTCACAATACCTGTATCAAAATTTTCATTCGCTTTCCAACCCAATTCATTTTCAATTTTACGAGCATCAATAGCATACCTAAAATCGTGACCTGGCCTATCTTTTACAAAAGTAATTTGATTCTTATACGATTTTTTTTTTGGTTTTAACTCGTCCAATATTTCACAAATTTTGTGTGCTACGTATAGGTTATTTCGTTCATTTTTTCCGCCAATATTGTACGTTTCGCCAGCTTTTCCTTTTTTATAAACCAATTGAATTCCCTTGCAATGATCTAATACATACACCCAGTCTCTACTATTTTTTCCATCTCCGTAAATAGGAATAGCTTCTCCAGAGATCGCTTTTCTAATTATTGTTGGTATTAATTTTTCATCATGCTGTTTTGGTCCATAATTGTTAGAGCAATTCGTGGTTACTACATCCATTCCATAGGTATAGAAATAACTGCGTACCAAAAAATCAGCAGCTGCTTTGGAAGCACTATAAGGACTATTAGGTGCATAAGGTGTTGTTTCAGTAAACAAACCAACCTCACCTAAGGTGCCAAAAACTTCATCTGTAGAGATATGATGGAATCTTGCGTTTTTAAAACCGTCTTTATAATCATTTGGACCTTTCATCCAAAAACACTTTGCCACATCAATAAGATTAAATGTTCCATTTATATTGGTTCTCACAAAGGCATTAGGATTATTTATAGAATTATCTACATGTGATTCTGCCGCAAAATGAACAACACCTTTAAATCGATATTTTTCGAATAGTTTTTCAATTAATCTCCTATCATAAATATCTCCTTTCTCAAAAGTATAGTTTGAATGATGCTTGATATGAGCTAAATTAGATAGATCACCTGCATAAGTTAACGCATCTAAATTTACGACGTGAATATTTTTAGTTGTACTTAAAAAATACTCAATAAAATTTGCGCCTATGAATCCAGCAGCTCCCGTGACCAAAATCGTTTGCATAGTTATTCTTTGTAATTGTTTAGGTATGCATTCAATTTAATTAATAATAAAATAAAAATCATTCCAACAACTCCAAGTAAGCCTAGTTTTGAAATATAATTTTTTGTTATTCCGCTAATTTTAGAACCCACAGGTTTAAAACTAGATACAATGTTTATCACAACGTTTTTTTCAGATTTATCCTCTACTATTTCATTTAAATCTTCAATTAATCTTCTATTAGATTCTATCAATTCTACTTCTTTAGGCCTAAAATTTTGGCTTCCTAGATCAATATTGGTGCCTCCTACAGGATTTTCTGCTGTTGCTACTGTAGAAATTACGATCGATTTCTGTAAAGAATCTATTTGGGCGATACTTTTTTTAATTAACATATCTGTTATTGATAAATTACTGTAGGTATACTCTTTCAAGCGCTTAAAATATTTGTTTTTTTCAAGAGACCTAGTTATCGTATTTTCTAGTCTAGAAAACACATCCTTTTTTTCTGAAATTGCTTCTATTTTATGGATTTTATAATCTAAGTCTGTAAATGAAGCTTTAAATTCCAGATACTCGTAACTCTTTATAGTTGTAGTATCTACATTTGTAACAAACTTGTTATAAGACTCTACAATATCATACTCTGAAACTATGGGTTCAATCGTAATCTTTTTCAACGACCCTGCATCCTCTTTTGTAATTCCAAATGTCTTTTGAATTGAAGCTGTATCTTTTTGCTTAATTAAATCGTTGTAAAAATTAATATTGCTGTATAATAATTTTGAACTTTTAAAATTTGGTTTTACTAATAGTTCAGAGCCATACAAGTCTGGAGACTTTAACTCTAAAAAAAATCCAAAGATGGCACCTATTAGACCAGCTATAACAATAGCGATTGTATTGGTTTTTAAAAAGAGTAAAACAACAATAACTACATGAAATATTCCCTTAAAAATATCTCCTATGAAATTAAAAAAATTTGTAATTCCTTTTCCTATTATTTGAAATAATGAACCTAAATCTACTTCTTCTTCGTTATTACTGTTTGATTGTTGGTTAGTTGACATGTTTACGTATTTATTTAAATATTTGTTCGAGTATTTTTTCTATTATTGCTTAATAAGTATAAGGCTTATCATCTCCAATTCTACAAAACTCAAACGCTCCAGTTTCTGTTGTATTGCCTAGTGTATCTAAAACATCCCTAACTTATCCTTTTTTATCTCTCGCTTTTCTAGATTATCATACTTTAGTTCAATTGGTTTTTATTCTGAAAACTATTACTAGCAAAGATAAAATTATTTAACATATAGAATTTATTATACCTGTTTTTATTGTTTTGCAATTCAACTAGATTTGAATTGGTTTTACCTACTCGATTTCTTCTAAAATTATTACTTATTTGAATACCTCTGTTCTAAATAATTTAGAAAAACTACAGTTCCTACATACGCTACTTCTCGTCTGATCTGAATAGATTCAATACCTTGATTTTTGTAAAAATTTAAATACGTTTCTAAATTTTTAAGTTGTTTTTTTCCTTATTGATGGTATACGCAAGATTTATCTTGCCAATGAAGTGCCTATTTATTTTTAAAAAAGATATGGTAATACTGCGATAAAAACGACTATTAATAAGACTATTTTTTTAAATTTTTTCACCAACGTTACTTGTAGTTTTGTCGACAAATTTTTCCAGTAAAAGCGTCATTTTATCAAATAGTTTATCAAAAGTGAATAGGTCTTTACCGAGGTAAGAAATCATAAATACATATTGATCCTCTAGACTGTTGTATACCCTAAATTTTTGAAGTCTGTATGTTTCTCTAAGTAATCTTTTTAACCTATTTCTATGAACAGCTAATCTAAAATTTCGCTTCGGTACAGAAACGCCAACCTGAGCAGGATAATCTGAAGTATGATTAATTTTTAAATACACCATTTTTAAAGGAAATACCTTTATGGTTTTTCCTTCAGCATATAATTTTTCAATAAGCTTTTTGCTTTTTAAACGCTCTTGTTTGCCTAAAGTAAATTTCATCAGTACAAACATAAGAAACTAGTTTTAGTTCTTCGTATTGCTTTGTTTATAAAACATTTTTTTATTTAATTAGCATTACTTATACAGGAGGGTTTGTTGAGCTGCAATTTCGCTAAAATAGTAACGTAAAAATTTGTAATAGACAACAACTACTTCAAGAGTAAGTGTATTCCAGATTCTGAATTTACGGATACCTAAAAGTAGCAGTTCTTAGATACATTTCATAAAAGAACAAAAACTAATCCTTTCTCTACACAAAACTTTTGTATATCTTTCAGTAAATAAATTAAAAAAGGCTGTTCATTTGTTGTAACTTGAAAATACAGATACAGAAGTCGCATTTTTCAAAAACTTTGAACAGTTTCTGGTGGAGAAAGATCTTACATTTCAAACTCCATGCAAAATGCAACTTCATTCAAACCATCTGACTAACAAGATATCAAAGAAAATGTAAAAAACGGGTAATATTAGGAAGCTTTTTGAAGCATTGTGTGAGGACACCTTTTGCAATTTATACCCTTTTTCTTGTATTTATTACAGCATTTAGTTTTTGGTTTTAAACAATTGCTAATACAAGAAGCATCACAAGTTGAGGCTTGTGGTAGTTTAATTAACGATTTTGATTTTTGATAAAAAACAATCATATTATTCTAAATAATTTTACAAATATAAAACTTATTTAGAATAATTTAAAATAAAAAAATACACTTATGTAGAAGTCTAGTTTTTTTGTAATTTCTTTTTTTCCTTTGGAAAAGCTTGTTTGCTAAATAAGAATAATAAAGCAACTCCAATACTAATAAAAGCATCAGCAGGATTAAAAATATACTGAAAAAAAGTAAAAGGGTCTCCTCCAAAAAAAGGAATCCACTCTGGTAATATGTAGCTTTTTATAATAGGAAAATAAAACATATCTACAACTTTACCATAAAACAAACTTCCGTAGGGATTTTCTGCAAATAAAGTAGCAATATTTCCATGGTATGAATCTTCAAAAATTACTCCGTAAAAAATAGAATCTATAATATTTCCGACTGCACCAGAAAAAATAAGTGAAATCCCAATAATAACAGCATTGTGTACTTTTTGTTTTATTGTTCCTAACAGCCAGTATATGATAGCTCCAACGGCTACAATTCTAAATAATGTTAAAAACAACTTACCAGCTTTTCCTCCAAATTCGAATCCCATAGCCATACCATTATTTTCTGTAAAGTGAATTCTAAACCAATCGAAAATAACCACTTCTTCTCCTAAAGTGAAATGTGTTTTTACATAGATTTTTATAATCTGGTCGAGTAGTATCGCAATGATAATGGTAAAAACGGCAAGATTTTTTTTTGACATACTATTAAATAAATTTAGCTGCGAAAATAGCAATTAATACACGTTATTCTAGTTATTAACGATACTTGTGTTGTAGCATTTTTTTAAAAAATATAGTAGCTT
>Ga0209653_1002073_pt1 | contig 15041 bp, 18 predicted proteins | sample SaaInl6LU_22_DNA_FD_184644 | JGI IMG/M metagenome (GOLD analysis project Ga0209653, IMG submission 184644) | Marine microbial communities from expanding oxygen minimum zones in the Saanich Inlet - ESP_116LU_22_DNA (SPAdes) (version 2) | ecosystem: Environmental > Aquatic > Marine > Intertidal... | reverse complement strand
GGCGTTACTGACGTCCATTTCACCGAAGTCTTCAACATCGATAAGAACACTTTCAGAATTCCCAGACCCTATAGAAGCAGACAACACTCGTGCATAAACCGATGGGTTCAATTCCTGCGGACCTTCACCGAAGTTTATGGTGGCGTTAATTTGAATGCGGCGATTAGAGTTCTGGATTTCTTCAGGAATATTTTTCCACGAAAAGCCAACTAAGCCAGCGGCCTGTGGACCTAAGTCCATTACATTGAGTTCTTCTCCGCTATCAGCGTCACTTATCACAACCCTGGCCATGCTTGTCGCCTGCGGTAAATCTAATACACCATGCAACTCACCCTTATCATCTGGCCGGGATATATTCCCTGGAACCAAAACCGAGTGCCCTAATAAATTCGAAGCAGTCGCAATACGACCCTGATCAAACTTATCCACGAGAGTTTTCAATGACGAATTAACTTCTTGAATGCCCGTCACCGTGGAAAATTGCGCCATTTGGGCAATAAAATCGCCATTATCCATTGGAGCAAACGGATCCTGATTTTGCAACTGAGTGGTCATCAGCTTTAAAAAATCCGACTGCCCTAAGCTGTCAGAGTTAGCTTTTTGAGCGTCTGTATTTTTAGATATTCCTAATTTTTCGAAGAGTGCAGTTTGAGCTGCAGACGGATCAATTGACGACATAATGTTTCTAACCTCACTTACCCATGCTGATTGTACGCATCATTAAGCCACGCAAAGTGGTGACCATTTCTACGTTGTTTTCGTATTGCCGAGACGCCTCTAGCATCTCCACTAATTCTTCATCTACGTTCACCGCTGCAGTATATATGAACCCATCTTTGTCAGCCTTTGGATGCCCAGGCTGATATGACTTCTCAGCAGGTCGATCGACTGTGATAATTTCATCTACGTCGACTGAAGATACACCGGTTTTTTGAACGTCATCTGCGTAGACTGTTTTAAAGACCGCTTTCACAGCCTTGTAGGCCTCCGCATCAGAAGACGCGACAGTTCTTGCGTTCGCTAGATTACTCGCGACTGTATTAAGGCGGACCATTTGAGCGGACATGCCCCTACTCGCTACGTCAAAAATGTTTTTAATATCCGACAACTTACTCTCCTTTAATGGCTGACATTAAGCCACTGAATTTTCTATTTAAAAATTCCAAAGAGGTTTGGTACCGCATTACATTTTCAGAAAACTGCATCTGCTCAACGTGGAGCTCTACAGTGTTGCCATCAACGGAAGGGTTTATTGATTGTCGAAATTGAGCCGCCTCATCACCACTTCCAGTATAAAATTTAAAATGACGTTCATTAGAAACATTTACAGGTCCGACATCCATTCGAGCCTGCAGCGCCTGATTGAAGTCAATATCCCTAGCCTTAAAGTTCGGTGTTGCAGAGTTCACAATATTGGATGCCAAAATTTCATTTCGTTTGGATCGCAGATTTAATGCGTCCGCATGCGTCTGTATATGATTTGCTATCGACTTCATTTTACGATCATCACTTGCAATGTTACGTTTGGTGTGAATGTTGCAAGGAGTGTGCCAACTAATCAGTGGAGATCTAGGATGAATGAGGACAACGATAAATCACTCTCAGCGGTAATGCTAAAGGCACGCAATAAAATTTTAATTGAATTTGGAGACTACTCCTTTGACCAAGCTCTAGATGAAATCAAAAATTCTCTAGCTACGGAAAAAGATCGTGCCAAGCGGCTGACACTATTATCTGCTAAAAGCTGGATTATTCGAAACAAGGTTTACGCAATGATGCACGAACCATTCGTCTATTCACTAAATGAATTAGAAAATACAAATATTTTTTCCGACTTAGAAGACGATGATTCAAGTGGTCTTAACGGTCTTTTTGATGACGATGACGATGGCGATGGCGATGGCGATGGCGATGGCGATGTTCAGGTAACAATAACCAAAACAACGACTCATAATGGTGTAAAATTACTAAAAGACATGGTCGTTTCGGTTAGCAAAGATGATGCCGATAAATTAGTTTCAGATAAAAAAGCAAAGTATTTTAAATAATGCGCAAAGACTTCATCTTAATATTATTGACCTTAGTTGGGCTGGCTTATATTTTTGTTTTTATGATGAAAAATACGCGCTTTGAAAGTAATTTGATTAGCTGCATAAACGGGCAGGTTAGTTTCCAGATTACTTATAAAAAATTAAAAAGCGATATGTTTGTAAATTTTGAAAAACCTGATGAAGAAATTACGACATTTAAAATCACTAATTTAGACGATGAGAATTTTCAGTTTGAACACCAGCTATCAAAATTTAAAATTAACTTAGATGAACAAACTGCGATCGAAACCCGCAGTGGAGAAAAATTGATCTACAAATGTGCATTAGAAAGCTTCAAAATGTGACTAAAATAGTGGACGTCGCCAAGAAATGTCAAAAATATCTACGGTAAAGTCTTCGTTTCCGATTATAATCTCTCCGTTCTTAATTTCTCTTCTTTTTGCAATTTTCAAGTATAAAGAAATCGGCCGAACGGGTTCGCCACCACTGCATATTTTTTCTAATTTTTCAAAATTTTTATAATTTACAGATATTTCCGCCGTAACCAAAGGTCGAACAGAGCGAAAACACATTTGTCCAATCATAGAGTCGTTTGAGTCCGTTTTCCTAAAGACCATATTACAATTATATGTCGGTAGTGATGATATTTCGCTTGAAAGCACTATTTCGGTTTCATTTTTCAGGCTTGTTAAAACTATCTCAGCGCTTGTGACAGTTAATTGCAATTTTTCAAAAATTGATGTCAGTGGGAGGACCTCCATCAAGTTATTTCCAATTCTATTGTTTCACGCAGTGCGGCTATAGCCGCCGATTTAATTTGAGAAACTCGGCCTGTACTGACAGACAGGATTTCCGCAATTTCATAGACATTTAACTCTTTCACATAATAAAGCTCGATAACTAAAATCTGTTGTTTAGTTAACTGTCCAATCGCTTTTCGTAAATATTTCTTAAGCTCGCCATTGAATATTTTATCCTCAACATTTGGCTCCACAGAAAAAATAAAGTCACCGTATAATTCTGTTACCTCATCAATACTCTGGTTCTGGTTTGCTGCAAAATTTTGCTCCCACCGAGACAACTCAACCGATGTAATTTTTAGTTCTTTAGCAACTTCGTCTGCATCAGGAATACGGCCAAGTTTTAGTTCCAATATGCGTTTCGCTTTATCAGTATTTTGCTTTTGCTTGACCGTCGTTCGGCAGAGGTTAGAAATCTTACGAAGATAATCCACTATCGAACCTTTAATACGCATCCGAGCGTAGCTTTCAAAAGCAACGCCTTCTCTATTCTCGTACTTGTGAGCAGCCTCAATTAGACCCATCATTCCCACTTGCAAAAGATCCTCAACTTCAGCAGCCTTTTGAACACGTCCAGCATAAAAATAGGCGTATTTTTTGACTAGCCCAGTATTTTTTTCAATCAGGCGGTCAGCTGGAACTTTGGTATTATACGGATTCGACATTTTTAATATCCAGTTTCTGAACTAAAAAAATGAATGCCAGACTTCTTTTGCTTTGGGACCTTATTAAGATTATTTGTAATTACATCTAAACATGTTCCAACTTGTTTTTTGGTCTTCTTATCAAGAATGAACGGTTTGCGCGCAATAATGGACTGCACAACGTCGTTTGATCCAGGCATCCAACCTACGAAAGCTAATTGCACCGGGAAAAATTTAAGTACTATTTTCTCAAAACTTTTAAAATCTCTGAATGCAGATGTTTCATTTTTGGCCATATTAATAATTATTGAAAAGCGGCTGACCCCTTTCTCAATATGTAGCGCTTTCAAAAAAGCATATGCATCCATAAAACTAGTTGGCTCACCAACCAAAGTTATCACGACCTGGTCTACTGCTGCAGCAAACTCAATGCTAGAATTTGACGCACCAGCAGGCGTATCCACAATCAAATAATCAAGATCATTTTCCAGCACATCAAGAGATCTAATAATTTTCCAACGCTGCTCTGTATCAAGGTTTAATGTCTCAAGTGTACCAGAACCGCCTGGAATAAGTTTCACGCCACCATGTGAATTACAAATGATATCATCCAATGAATTACTACCTGATAAAAAGTCAGAAATGGTATTATCTGCCTTTACACCCATCATAATATTGGCATTTGATAATCCAAAGTCGGTGTCCAAAACCGCCACCTTAAACCCCATGAGAGCTAAATTTATAGCAGAATTTACTGCAAGACAGGTCTTACCCACCCCTCCTTTACCACTGACAAAAGCTAATGACTTCACCATTGGATTACAAACCGTCCTGTCTGACAATATCCAGCAAAAAATCCTCGACAACAGAAATTTTTGCGAAATCAAGGCCATCTTCCAAAGTCTTCAAACCAGAAAAAAACTGAATTTTTCTTCCCAAATCAAAGACCGCCGACAGTTCAGAAATTGAAACTTCAAGCAAATCCATTTTTGTGAGCGCCACACTCAAATTAGGTATTTGCAGTACTTCTAAAGCTTGTCGTACTGCATCATAGCTTTTGCCCACTTCAAGTGTGTATATCACGCTCACCTGCGGCTTATGTTCCAGCGTTTCTAACCTCATCAAAACTGAATTCAAAAGATCCATCGGACCCTCATAATCCACTATTAGCCTGCTACCATCTAAGGCAATATCCTGCCTTTTCCTAAACAGTGAAGTTACGTTTGCATCCGAACTAGACTTGAACAATGAATTTAGGTCACCTGAAAGAGGATCAGCGATGACCCTATTATTTTGCAAAATAAGCGTACTATTCTGTGCAGCTGTATGCGTTGGCAAAAATTTAGCGAGTTTTTTAGACAATAAAGTTTTTCCAGATCGCTCAGCACCGCAAACTAAAATAATTTGGCTCGCGTCAAAATCTTTACTTTTCCCTTGGACAATTTGCCTAGTGAATTGACGCATCAGATCATGTAATTCAAGATTTGGTTCGTTTTTATCTATCAGGGTAGTTGCAGTTTTATTGCTGAAGCCAAGCATTTTCATTTTTGCATTAATTGATAATGATGTGTCTCTTTGCTGACCAAGAGCGATCGTTCCGTCCACCAAAAACTGTAGTTCACTAAGCTTTTGTTCGAATGCCATGGCAAGATCTGATTTTTCAGACCTGTTATCACCAAGTGCAGACGGGTTTGGTTCATTAGAACCAATTGGCTCTTGGCTATCTGATTTATTCTCATATTTAGATACTTCAGCATCAACGAGTTCAGAAAATTTTTCAGTATTCTTACTATAGGGCAGCTCAGATATACTACTTTCCTGACGCGCCTTCGCCTTTTCTTTTGCTTTTAAGTTCGCGGCATCGATTTGCTCTTCAGATAATAGCCTATTTTCCAGACGAGCCTTCGCCTTTTCTTTGGCTTTTAAGTTTGCCGCATCTATTTGGTCTGGCTCATTTGTCGCCAATATCTCTATCATTCCATCACGGCGCGTAGTAGACAAAATAAGGGCATCAGGCCCGAGCTTCTTTTCCACTTCATCCATTGCTAGTGAAGTATCCACGGCGGTAATTTTCAATTCTGGCATGAGGAACACTCCAACATAATATTATCTCTCTTACTCAATTGCATCTAAACCTCCAACTGTGAATGCTATTTCTACACTTCGGTCTTCAGGTAATTCTAAGAAACTCAAAACATTTATCGACGGCAATTGAGATCTAACAAACCTTGCCACATGCTTACGAATTTGCGGCGCAACAATAAGAAACACGGGCTTTCCTTCGCTGTTAAATTTTTCCGACGCATCATTAAGGTTCGAAAGTATTTTTTTAGCAAGGGTTCCCTCGATTAGAAGCATTTTTTCGTCAGGGTTTTGCCTCACGGTAGTCAAAATCATTTGTTCAAGCTCAGGAGAAAATGTAATTAATGGTATAGTATCCTTGAATTTTAAAAGTTTTTGAATTAACAACGGTATCAACTTCGGGCGGATGCGCTCGGCTATGTCATCACTATCCATCTTTTGGATATTCATTGAGCTTAAACTTTCAAGAATTAATCTCAAATCAGATATTGGTACCCCTTCCTCAAGTATACACTTCATGACTGAAGTCACCTGGTTAAGCGGCATCACTTTTGGAACTACTGTATCCACTAAATTAGGATACGATACTTTCAAGTTATCCAACAATTCTTGGACTTCTTCCTGACCTAATAACTCTGACGCAGAACTATTAATAATCTGGTTCAAGTGAGTTGTTAAAACATCATCAGGCTCAACAATCACATAGCCTTTGGCTTCGGCATCGGCCTGAAGTTCTTTATCAATCCAATATGCATCAACACCAAAAGCTGGCTCTTTAACTTTTAGACCAGATAACTCAAGATTAGTACTGTCACCGGCTATCGCTAATTTTTTATCCGCATAAATAAGATCATCCGCTACAATTTTTTGGCCAATCTTTATCTGATACTGAGACGCCTCTAAGTTTAGATCATCACGAATTCGCACCCCCGGAACGATGAACCCCAGTGCCTTAGAAATTTCCTTCCTCAAGCGAGTAACTTTAGGGACCAAATTATCTGCTTTTCCTTCATCCACTAGCGGTACCAGCCCATAACCAATGTTTACAGAAATCTTTGATGCATCTTTTACATCTACTAATCCAAATTCGACCTCTTCCGTTAAATCCTCGCCGCCTTCGGCAATCACTTCACCGGATAATGCAGCAACTTCCTTTCTTCGAGAATTCCACGCAAAAATTCCAGTGATTACAGCAAAGCCAATAAAAAGGATATTAGGCATACCTGGTACCAAACCTAATGCAAGCATTACCAAAGAAGTCGGCAGCCAAGCCGCTGAAAGGTTCACCTGACGGGTTATGTGTTCCGACATGTTTTCTGACGAAGACACACGCGTGACTATAATGGCTGTCGCTATCGAAAGTAATAATGACGGAATTTGTGCTACCAATCCGTCTCCTATTGAAAGCAGAACATAAAATTCCGCTGCTTGGATAACGTTCAAGTCGTGTTGAGCAATTCCAATTATCAGGCCACCAATCACATTAATTGCTAAGATCAGTATACCGGCAATTGCATCTCCTTTTACGAACTTCGAGGCGCCGTCCATTGAGCCGTAAAAATCTGCCTCTTTCGATACATCAGCCCTACGATCTGTCGCTTCTTCTGGAGTCAGAACTCCAGCATTTAGATCAGCATCAATCGCCATTTGTTTTCCTGGCATTGCATCAAGCGTGAACCTTGCTGAAACTTCGGACACCCTCCCAGCACCTTTTGTGATCACCACTAGATTAATGATAACCAGAATAGCAAATACAAACAGGCCGACAGCATAATTGCCCGCCACAATGAACTCTCCAAAAGCCTGGATAACTTTACCGGCCGCATCAACCCCATTATGACCCTCTGACAAAACTATCCTTGTTGAGGCTACGTTTAAACCTAGCCTCAAGACTGTTGCTAATAGTAATAAATTCGGAAAAGAAGAGAAATCAAGCGGACGATGGGTGTGCAGTGCCACCATTAAGATGAGTAGGGAAATTGTGATGTTAAAAACAAAGAACATGTCTAACAAAACCACCGGCAATGGTAATACTAGCATTCCAACTAAAGCAAGAATGCCAACGGGCAGCAATGAGCCAGACATTTTTTTAATGTCTCCCATGGAAAACCCTATGGCCTGGCTCTGCTGCATGCGTAATTCCCTCACTTGCGTCAAATTAATGACAAATTAAAATACTGATAATAAACATTAATTTCGGATCAATGAATGTTAGCAGCTCTTGGTTTAGATATAAGCACAAAGCGTGCCATACTTGTATTTTTCACTTAAAATCATGCGCTTGGTAATCTCTTATGAGAGGTTTAATTTTTGAAGTTTGTTTCTGGCATAGTTATTGCTAGATTCCGCAGATGACTATTATTGAAAGGAACGCATCATGCGCTCAGTATCTATCCCACTGACTGTTGGTATCATGGCTACCAGTGTATTCGTATCGGCTTGTGACACATCAGGGATCCCCTTTTTACAATCACCAGATAGCTCGCAACACTCCAGGGCTACTTTGAAGTCAAAAAGGATTGGCCTTCAAAACACCCAAATGATCCTTGCAGAGAGTACACTTGCAAGCGCTCCAACTTACGTTGCCCCGACAATTAAAGCGGTTGGCTTCTCATCAATCGCAGTTCAACAATCAAAAAATTTAAACCAACGCAGGCTAATGGCAATTCGTGCGGCCAGACTAGATGCTTATCGCGTACTGACCGAACAGATCCATGGCGTGCAATTAGATGGCCAAACAACTGTTGCGGAAGCAATTCTAACTTCAGACGTAATGAGCGCAGCAGTTCGAGGCACTATAATGGGAGCAGAAACCGTTAAAATTGAACCGTCAGGTCAAGACACCTACTCCGTGGAGCTATCAATTAGTCAAACTCATGTGGATCGTCTGATTAAACTGTACAAACGCGGTCTACTGTAGTGAGCGGTATGATGATTTGATGAACAACCTTCGAATACTTTTTTATTTTGTGCTAATGGCACTTTCGACTTCGCTGCAAGCTGAACGGTTTGTAGTCGAGTCGGAGGGTACTGCACTCAAGACTGCGGAGCTTCCATATAGTGTCTACGAAGCTCGCGCCATTTCCAACGCATTACAGTTAGTTTTGCAAACAGGTGCTCAATCGTTGGATAGTTTTTCTCTAGTAGAAAATGGTAAAGTGTTATTTGATCAAATCTCTGTACAATCGAATGTACAAATTGCGGGCTATCGGGTGCTGTCAACAAAAGACCATGGAGATAAGGTTTCAGCGCGTCTTGAGATACTACTTCTGCCAGAAAATCAAAATGAAACCCAAATTAGCTGTCGTCAGCCAAATAACCTTGACCTGGCTTTTAAATGGCAGGGGTTATCCATCAAGAAATCACTGCCATTCTGGGTGCAATTCGATGAACTGTCATTAACGCAGACAATAGAAGCGATGATGGCTGCCAACCCCAAATTCAACTTCCAAGAAAATAATTCTGACCGTTCCTCGACCTCATCGAGCTATTCACTATATGAAAATGAAAATACACCTAAAAGGTCTATACCGAACTATTTGCTTACACTTTCACTAGATCTAGACGTGAAGACAACGAACGTTATTCAACGGAAAAAGGTTTTGTTGGTGAAAGCTAAATCTGAATTATTTCGAAAATCTAAAGCTTTGAATGGAACAGAAACCAAAACAGAGATGGAAATTGAGAAAAGCGGTATGTTTGTTGGCGGCTCCAATTCTAGGCGACGAGACTTGGAAAGTATTCAGGAGGCAGTCTTTAAATTGGCAGTGGAATCAATTACTCAAACTTTGCACCACCTAGAATGTATGAATTTTAGTGGGAAAATAAAACTTAAAAACGAAAATTTGGAGATCGATTATGGCCTGCAAGATGGGCTGTCGCCGGATGATATCTTTAGCTCGATACAGTCTGGCACTCAACAATACTATTTTACCGTTAAGCAGATGAATAATACTTCAACAACTCTGCACGCACTTACACAGGGTAAAACTGGAAAGTCTTTTGACGGATTAAGCATTAAATTGCTGGAACGTTACTAATGCAAATATTTATCAAGATATTTACCGTTTTTCTGATTACTACGAGTACTCAAATGCTTTGTGCTGAGGAGAGGTTGATTTTTGGTGCTGACATCAAAAAGATTGCCCAAAGCTATTTGGCTGAGAACGGTATATACAATGAAATTTTGGTTTCAGAAAAACGCGCCTATTTCCCGTGTAATGAAAAAATATCGATAACACAAAAACACCCTAGTAGCTGGCACACGCTTAAAGCGTCATGCGGCAAGCCGGCTCGATGGTCTATTTCCCTTAGAACGCAAGACAGAGCATTGGAAAGTGAGCAATTGGGACATAATAATCTTTCAAACAATGTGCAGATCGTGTTCACAAAATTAAATATCCCAAAAGGAAAGGTGATTGAACCAGCTGATTTGGTGATGAAATTGGCTGATTTTCGGACTGCACGAGGCGCTTACGTGACGCTCGACAATATCGTCGGTCAAAAAGCAAAAAGAAATTTGTCTAGGGACACCGTGGTAAAGCCTCGGCACATATTGGCAAAAAACGCAGTCAATAAAAATGATACTGTTCTAATAATATCTGGCTCCACAGCAGTAAGAATTGTAACCTATGGTGAAGCGCTTTCCGACGGGAAAGTAGGTGATATGGTGTTAGTTAGAAACTCATCGTCATTGAAACAACTAAAAGCCAGAGTGATCGCAGAAAAAAAAGTTTCGCCTCTAACTAACATAAACTAAAATCTCGTCGTTAGAAGACTCGAGAGGAGTGCTTACCATGATCAATTCAGTTAGCAATAACGTTCCAAATGCGAGCTTACAGCTTAGCGATAGTAACAAAGCGAATGTCCAAATTGACAAAAAAGTCTCAGATTTGGCGCCTAAGGAAATAGTAAATAAGTTAGACAGCCAAGACCTTAAAATTAAGGATCAGGTTGCTAAACTTGCCGATGGGCCACCCGTGGATCGCTCACTAGTTAACGAAATAAAGACTAAAGTCGAACAGGGACGCTATCCTATAGACCTGGATATCGTGACTGAAAAAATGTTTGAAAGCTTCAGAGAAGCTGGAAGCTGATAGCATGAATATAGACAACCATTTGCTCCTGGATACACTGGAACAAATGAGAGAACTACTATCAAGTCCAGACATTGCGTCTCGGACTGACGAAGCCTTTTTGACTCAAGCAATTAAAGAATTCTACTCGCTTATCGACGAATATGCTGTTGCTCAAAGCCCTGACGTTGACGCACCTGAAGATCCGGAAAAAATAAAAGAAATTTTAGGTCAATTAACATCGAAAATAGATACTATTGAAAAGCATGTTACCCTAGAAACAAATAAACTAAGTTTTCTATCCGAAGTAACCCCAAAAAATTAATTACTTAGGTATTTTAATAAAAATTTCAGTCGCCTCTTCCTGGTATGTAATTCTATCTTCAATTGGGATTAAATCTTCGATCTCCGTTATCATGTCACTCACACGTTCATTTCCAAAGGCCTGCGAAATCAGAAACCATGTATAAGCCATTTTCAGGTCAGGCTCCACAAATAGTTTATAGTAGGTCTTTCCTAACCTTTCTGCAGCATTCGTGTCACCATCCATAGCCTTAGCGGTCAACTCGCTAACTATTTCTTCAGATACAACCCCTATCAAGTCCTCAGTCACCATATCTCGTAAATTATCGACTACACCCATTGCCTGCTCATTACCGCCTAAGGATGCACGCCACGCCCAATACAGAGCCCGCTTATAACTCACAGGGCTCCCAAGACCCTTAGAGTACAATATGGATAAGTTATGTTGAGATGTAGGCTCACCCTCACTAGCAAGAATGGTGAAAAGTTCCACTGCTGTTTGAAAGTCTTTCTTTTCAATTGCATTGATTGCATTCACAAAGGTTGCAGAGTTAGGGTCAGTTGTTTCTGCTTGCGCACGCGCAGTAGTCGCAACAATCATCACCAGAAAAGCTAACCCACAAACTATACGTATCATGTCGCTGCAACCATAACTAATTTCAATTCTAGAAGCCGTGTACTTTTCGATCCCTTTTTTTGATAAACTATCACCTTAGGCCTTTCTTTATCTATTTTGATAAACTCCACAGAAATAGATTTGGGAAGGAAAACGCCTGCCCTCTCTAGAATCTCCTTGGGTTGATCATAAAACGCATGTAAAAATCTCTTATCAACCCAAGTTCGCGCCAGTGCCTGTCCCAGAATATCCGGTAAAAATTCTTGAATTTGCGCTTCGCTCTCTAAAATTATATCCTGCTCATCGAACCGTGTTAAATCATAATCAAGCAATGGCATATTTTTCTTTTTCTTCGAAAATGCTCGCTTAATTTTTGCAGGTGCAATAGAGGCCAATAATCGTTTCAATTGACAGCCCTTTACTTGTTACAAAACACACGCAATTTAACGCACCTTTACTATATCTCATTAGCATTTATGAATAAAGTGTTTTGTAAATACGATAGAACTTGTTTTAATCGTTGTAGGTATTACAAAGAACGCTGTAATCATGTTATGCATAATCATGGGGATTGCCCAAATTCGCGGTGTACTGAATGAATGTAATGTATTCGAAATTAGTTGGTAGCTCAGAGGCGGCTATGCGCCTCAAAAAACTAATTTCGATGGTCGGACCCTCAGACTATGCTGCTATAATTCAAGGCCAAACCGGCGTAGGCAAAGAATTAGTAGCAGAAAGCTTGCACGACGCGAGCCGTCGAAAAGGTAAATTTGTAGCCGTCAATTGCGCCGCCATACCTCGTGATTTAATGGAAGCTGAGTTATTCGGTTACGAAAAAGGTGCCTTCACGGGAGCAGTCAAAACAACACTTGGAAAATTTGAACAAGCAAATAAGGGAACACTGTTTCTTGATGAAATAGGAGACATGAACCTCGACTTACAGTCCAAATTGCTCCGAGTGCTAGAAAATTCCATTGTTACAAGAGTGGGTGGACGAGCAGAGATACAATTAGATGTAAGAGTGGTATGCGCGACGCATAAAGACTTAGAAAAATTAGTTAAACAAAATAAATTCCGTGAAGATTTGCTATTCCGACTGAATGTCTTTCCAATCCAAGTGCCAACCCTGCGAGAACGCTCAGATGACATACCAGAAATAGTGACCCACCTCCTTAAAAACAATTCATATGTCAGTGCAAACGATGCCCCTTTTGGCTTTGACAAGAGTGGGCTTGAAGCGCTCACCACATATGAGTGGCCCGGCAATATTAGAGAACTAAGAAATATTTTGGAGCGAGCAAAAGTTTTTTTTCCTGGTCAAAACATCAATCGAGAACAAGTTACCCAGACCCTACTTGGGTTTAATCAAAATGCATTTTTTGACCATGTTGAAGAAACCGAAAATGTTTGGAGCGTACTTGACGAGTTGGGTGGCGCGGAGCGCGGCCATGAAGCTGACGAGCGTGCACCACCATCAGCAAAGGATTTCTCAAGGCTGTTTGACAGCTCCAACAGTGTTGATGTTAGGAGACTTCTCAGAGATGTGGAGATCGTTCTAATTGAAAAAGCGCTCGAAAGAAACGCGGGTAACACGAGTGAAGCTGCTAAAGATCTCCACTTACAGCGCACGACTTTAATAGAAAAAATAAAAAAATATGGCCTTTAATGTAATTAAGATTTATTCCATCCGTCTACCAGTTGGGTTACATAGTCTGATGATGATGTCGATGTGTTGACCACTTTCTCCATTTCAGAAAATTGTTTGGTATACTGCGCCTGAAGGAGGGCTTCCCGTTGATCAATTTTTGTTAGTCTTGCATCAAGCGAGGACGCCCGTTCTTTGTAAAGATCGACAGTAGCATCAAGGTTTCCTGCAGTCGCGAGCGCATCTGAAAAGAAATTTAGTAATTTCGTTTTAGCACTTCGACCAACGTAGATAGTCAGGTCGCCAGGGGTCTCACTTGAGGTTTGAAACAAAAATCCTGGATAATCTGATGTACTAAAGTTAAATTTACCAGAACCAGAACTAGAACTGGTTAGATCTTTTGTGGTTGTCCCATGACTCAATTTATCGTCAGAATCTGTGAAAGTGTGCTTGCCCTCTGGAACAGCTGAGTCTGCCGCCGCATATACAAAGACATTCGGGTCACTCGCATATGCCTTATCTTCTGCCAGGGCGTCAAATTTTTCGGGCGAATTAGTATACGTACGATCAAAACTAGTTTGATCGAATACATACGATCCATCCTTAGCCGTCTTTATTCCAAAGTCTACGAAATAGATATTTTTGTCACCGAAACCTGTAATGGGTGCCGTCATAAAGTTGGTCAGTTTTCTTTTTGCATTTCTAAGAAACGAACTGTGAGCTAATTCGCCATTTTCGTCACCAACTTCATCAATGAAGCCGAGCGTATTTAGATCAGATTTATAGGCATTAAGGTCTGCAACCAATGTTTCTACGGTTTTTTGAATGTTTTCTGAAGACTTTGTTATGGTAGTGGACTGGGCTTCCGGCCTTCTGGATAAAAGCTCTACTTCTACACCAGCAATAATATCTGTTATTTTATTACTCGAACGTGAATAGCTGTGACCGTTAAGATCAAATGTAGCGTCTACAGCCTGTTGAAAAAAATCGCCCGTGTCAGAGTTTGCCGTCGTCCATCCCGTAGATGCATTATTCGTCATCTTGAAACCATTTTTTGTCCCAGTCTCACCAGTCAAAACCACCGAATAATTAGTTGAGTTGGAATCAAGCTGTACGATCTCCGCTGTAAGACCTGTTATACTATTCAATTTAGTTACCGCTGAAGACAACGTCTCTCCAGACAAAACGACATCTACATAACGTCTAGGGTTCGACTCTGTCCATCCACTATCATTTGCACCGTTGGTTCCAAACTCTATGGTAATCGTCTGATCAGATATGGTAGTTTCGCCATCTGCTCGCCATATCTGTGGCTTAGCAATTTCAACGTTTTCGAATGTATTAAGGCCTTCTGTAAGCAATGATTGGTCCACAACAGTGGAACGCATAAAATTAGAATCTGGTGACTGTTTGAGAGTGAAGCGGGAACCTGAACTCATCGAATTTATGAGCGTCTGCGTCGCAGACATGCTGGATTTAAGTGTGCCCATACCTGAAATAGAAGTTTCTACCTTCTCTTTCTGGGCAGTGACAACTTCTTTCACTGGCACAATCGCAGCATCAACAATCGCATCAACAATTTCAGGAATATTATACCCTGAGCCGCTCTTATTAATCATGCTCACGTAGTCGTTACTAATCGTCTGGCTCATAAAACGTCTCCTATGTAGTAAACGACCAACTCAGCAAAAAACTTAGATCAATACGAAATTTCAATTTCAATTCTACGATTTTCTTCACGGCCCTCAGCAGTCACATTATCCGCAACAGGATCTGTTTCTCCTTTACTGACTGCCGACATCCGACCACCTGACACTAAACCTGT
>Ga0209653_1002070_pt1 | contig 15060 bp, 15 predicted proteins | sample SaaInl6LU_22_DNA_FD_184644 | JGI IMG/M metagenome (GOLD analysis project Ga0209653, IMG submission 184644) | Marine microbial communities from expanding oxygen minimum zones in the Saanich Inlet - ESP_116LU_22_DNA (SPAdes) (version 2) | ecosystem: Environmental > Aquatic > Marine > Intertidal... | reverse complement strand
ACCGCTAACGACATACGAGATATCGCAGGAGCCATTGACGGATTGTTTCAAGGAGAGAAGCAAGTTCAAAAGCAGAGGTTCGGAGACAAGTCCATAATCGGACAGTCCAAAGATGCAGCCCACGCAGTCATTGACGCAAAGTTGGCGCAAGAGCAGTTAGAAGAGATGTCTAGATTAATCGATAACCGCTTCGGTTACGGCACGTGGAGAGCCATTATTGCAGAACGCAATAAACGAATCCAAGAAGAAAAACAGCAGATAGCAGAAGCTAAACGCAAACAGCAGAAGGAACGTGAAGAGACTATGGAATTGATAAGGATCGGATCTATTGTCGTAGGTTCTATCATTCTAGTAGGTATCATCATAGTTATAATCATTAAGGCACTGTAATATGAGTGAAACAACACAACCCGGAGTAGATTCAGAAATCAAGACCAAGCTGCAAGAACAAGCAGGTCTTGGTGATCAACCTGCAACCCTACCAGAGGGCACGACCTACACTCCCACAGCAAAGACTGTAGAACAAGAAGAGCTAATCACAGGTCCTCAACCCCTTCAAGATCAACAGGTAACTGCGGGAACAGTGACCGAGACCTTTGATGTTGCGCCTCCTCAAAAAACTGCTGCTGCTAAGTATGAAGCACAGACTATCGAGGGCACACCTGAAGCTATTGCTGCTAAAGGTACGTTGTCTTCTGAAGCTATTATCGGGGATATTCAAGGTCAAGTATCTGAACAGTCTATCGCACAAGCTGCTACAGCAGAACTTGATGAAAAAGCTACTGTTCGATATCAGCTAGAAGAACTCTATAAGTCCTTTGAGGAAGGCGGAGAGCCTCCTGCGTGGGCAAGTCCTGCTGTTCGTAACGTTACAGCTATGATGCAATCTAGAGGTCTGGGATCATCCTCTATGGCTGCAGCAGCTATGACACAAGCAGTTATGGAAGCAGGTATTCCGATTGCAAAAGCAGATGCAGACAAGTATCAACAAATACAGCTGACTAATCTGAACAACCAACAACAAGCTGCTCTGCAGAACGCTATGACTTACGCTGCTATGGACAAAGCGAACTTAGATGCCCGTATGACTGCGGCTGTAAACAACGCAAAATCCTTTTTGCAGATGGACATAACTAACCTAACAAACGAACAAAAGACAAACGAAATAAACTATCAAGGCAAGTTACAGACTCTGTTCAAAAATCAAGCAGCTGATAATGCTGCGGCTCAGTTCAACGCTAAGTCCCAGAATCAAATAGACACGTTCTTTGCACAGCTAGAAGCGTCTATTGAAACATCAAACGCTAACAGAGATGCTGCAACTGCTCAGTTTAATGTGAGTGAGTCTAACGCCATGAAGCAGTTTACTGCGTCACTGAATGATGAGCGAGATAAGTTCAACTCAAATATGGCGTTACAGGTGGAGCAGTCCAACGCACAGTGGCGACGGGATGTTAACACTGCAAACACTGCAGCAGACAATGAGGCTAACAGAATCAATGCTCAGAATCTGTATAATCTGACAAACGCTTCTCAAGCAGCAATATGGCAAGCCTATAGGGATGATGTGTCTTGGGCGTTGCAGTATGCCGAGAACAAAGAACAGCGGCAACACCAGTATGCTCTGTTAGCTCTCGAACAGTCTGGCAACATGGACATATACGAGCAGAAAGCAACCTACGATGCGATGACAGAGTTGGGTAAAGGGCTTCTTTTAAATTGGTTTGAAAAAAAGGGATAATCTATCATGAGTGATGAAAAAACTTTCCTAGAAAAAATACCTCTTGTTGGAGATGTCGTTGACATCATATTCGGCAGACCTGAACTACCGGAAGATCAAACGGGCAAAAAGGCTGAATCTGCAGCCAGAGCTAAAGCATACAAAGAAACAGATATGCGGAGCACCAGCCCGGAAGTTACGTTAACTTCGTCTGGAGTTACTTCACGAAGCACAACAGGAAGCCTTAACTTGCAGACCACTTCTGAGTTTCGTAATGCAGGATTCAGTCAAGGAACTATCGATGCCTTTAACAGTATTCTAGCCTCCGACAACCGTAGTATAAATCAACAGATGCAGGTGGTGAGCCGTAGAGTGCCCTTTAAACGCCAAACAGGGCCAACAATTAAGACCGGATTTATGGGAAGCGGACCCGGTTTACCTGCTCCTATAACGTACAAAGACAAAGACAAAGAGGGCACAGCATGAGTAAACCTGCTTACACAAATAATTTTACAGGCGGCGGGTACGATCCTATGCAGAGACCTCCTAGTGGGCACAGTTTGACACTAGAGCGTGGTAATCAGCCGTTTGAAAAACCTCCGCAGTATACTAATCTTGCTAAATTTATGGAGGAATATGTTGAACCTAAGTTTGCAACCAAAAGTGTTCAAAACTCAGTGATTGAATCCCTCGCTGCTGGAACAACACCACAAGCTCTGTCCAAGATGATTGCACTAGCTGCAGTGTCTGAAGGTCTAGCAAACATAGATCTCATCGAACTGGCAAGACCTCAGATAGAGATACAGGCGGTTGCTACTGCTCTTGATTTTGACCCTGAGATGTCAATTAACTTTGGTACGACTGAAGGACCAAAAGATGTATCGGATGTGGGAGAACGACTGCAAGCAATGAAGCAGTTCAACCCTGAGAACTACAACAGAATTATGAGCAACATGCAACAACAGCGTAAAGAAACTACTCGCAGACAGGCTGAAGAGATTGTCAATAATCTCAGCCAAAACAAAAAGCAAAGTGGTGGATTCTTGTCAGTAGGGAAAGAAACATAATATGTCATTCTTAGATGTAATAACAGCGGGACTTTTAAAAGGTACTGGACAAGCACTGCAAGTTGAATATGAAACAGGTATCGAGTCACGTCGTCTATCTGAAGAAAAACAAGCGGAGCGTCAACAACAAATACTTGACAGTATAAAAGAAAGTCAAACCAAAGAACAAGGACTTGTAGTAGAGGGTAACTTTGTTGTTGGTTCTGCTGCGCTAGAAGCATTCTCTGGACAGAAAAGAACCATGTTTGGAGAGGCTGGTGAAATGTTCTTGAACCCTAACTCTAATGGTTACAAGGCTTACAAACTAGGTACAGATTACGCCTCATCAAAGCAGTCATTAAATAGTATCATTGACACACAATATACAGGTCCTAATGGTCAAAAATCCAGTCTCTTTGGAGATGTGCTTTTTAGACACGTAGACTCCGAGACTGGTCAAATAAAACCAACTGCACAACCTCACGATGTTAAAATATACAATACAATAAGAAGTGGTCTCATTACAAACTTAACTGCTGCTCAAATGGATCTTCGACAGAAGGCTGTGACACAAGAGGGTGGAAAAGATATTATTCCCAATCTTTACAAAGAGTTTGAACCTGAAATTAATAGAATGAAAAGCATGGGAGCACCTGATGCTTTTATTGATGATGTGTTCACATCAGCACTCGGGCTCACTGAAAAGGAACAGAGATTTTATTTTGGAAGATATCAAGAAGGGGGCAATAAAATTTCTGCAATTAATTTTGGTTCTGCCCCAACAGAGCAAGAAAGAAACTTAGCAGATAGTATATCTGCCAATTCAAACCCACATGAAAACATAAACCAAGTTAGTAATGAAAAAATATTTGAGGCTCAAAATATAGCAAATAATATCAACTCTAAAAATTACACCTCTGTCGATGTTTTAAACAGTGCTAGTAACATATCTCGTCTGCTCGTTGACGGTAAAATCGATTATGTAACAGGCGACCCTAGAAGAAACTTTAAAATAATTGGAGGCGAAAGTGTTAGAAAAGAAGTGCAGAACACCTTGAAGCCTATAATGGCATTACCTTCTGTTGGAGATAGAATATCTCTTGTAGCTCTAGCAATGCCTGATGACTTTTTAGAAAACAAGTCAGCAGGAAGAGGCACAGCCTACGCTCAAAAAACAAGTGTTGAATTTGAAAAAGATATTATTTCAGGAATAACTGGCATCGAGGACATTGCCAAGTACCAAGACACTTTAACATTACGAGTCAAAAATTTCGGCACTCTAACATCTAGATTAAACACTATTGATACTCTTCTTGTTGGACCAGATCCAGCAGTTCCCGGCGTTATTGGTAACATTATGTTAACTATAGACGCTGTTTCTAAAACATTGGAGGAAGCTACAGGTCTTCTTAATTTAATTACTGAAGATAATAAGATGTCCAACACCTATCAGGACAGTAAAAAAGAATTTGCACAATACGAAACATTAGAAGATTTCAATGAGGTTTTAGCATCAAAAACCACTCAAATAGAAAAAACTAGAATGTTGCGTTATCTTTTGACCGAAACCGTCTTTACTATTGCTAGAACTCTCGAAAACCCAGAAGGGAAGGGTGCACGACTTTCCAAATCAGACATCGATGCTATCATTGAGGCAACTAACTTTGGTGCAAATTTTACAAGTGCTGAACAGATTATGGCAGTCACAAAGCTGTTAAAAAAGAGAATGTCCTATGACCTTGAAGAGGCTGAACATCTTATAAAAAACTTTAACGCTGAAAATATTCAAGCGGCTAAATTTTTACGTCGCCAATCAGGTAAAGCAAGTGATCCTACTTTTATGCTGAATTTTGATGAAAGTGATAAAGACAGTCAAAAAGCAGCGTTCACTGACTTCCTTATTGATTTACAAAGTGATATGATTCAAAAACCAGTTGAAAGAGATCCTGTAACGGGAGAGCCTCTAACATCAAACACACCTTCTCAACCAAAACCTAAAGTAAATGAAATAGAACAACTACAAATCAATAGCCTTAACAAAAAATCCGGCTCCGCTTACGGACTATAATAGGACTAGTACATGTCAGAAACCATAAATCTATCTCCTCTTGATACCACAGACGAAGATAAGAAACTGTCAGATCTTTCTCCAGAGACACCTGCAGAAGAACCACCACAGGAGAAGAAAGCTCCAGTTGCAACATCTGCACAGATGGAGCAGTTAGCCCTTGCCAATAGTGTTGCTGACAGTGAAAACGCCCGACAGGATGACATTGAAGTTATCCAAGAAAAAATGGCTGCGGATACTCAGGTAGAACAGACAGTAGCACAAGCAGAAGGCCCGGAAGACTCTGAATCTTTTCTGTCTAGTCTTGCTACATCTATGATGTCGTCTTTTATGCAAACTCCTCCCGGTGTGCTTGCTAGTAAGTTAGCAATAGACACGATACAGACTAGAGCTTTGTTTGAAGAAGACAGAGGCGGTGTGCTATCTCCTAAGTTTATCAAGGACGGACAGCCTACTATGGCAGCGGAGCAAGTTCTAAAAAGTTTCTACTCTGTAGGAGATGAGGCGTTAGACAAAGCATTTTATGGCATCATTACCCATCCAAAAACATTAGGCGTTTTAACTGTACGCAACCCAGATGGTACAATCATCCCAGAAACTATTCGTAAAGATGGCAAAATTAATCCTGCTGCAGCACTACAGATTGCAAATACAAGATATGATGAGTCCGCAGATGGATCAACCAGTAACTTCATAGACTTTACGGGAGAGGATGCGGATAAACGTTTTGCTCTTCTCGGAGCTAGTAAAGCTAAAGTTGTTGTTACTCAAGGAACTCGTGATGATAAAGATGCAGTGTATACAACTATTCCCGGACATGGTCCCGGATATTACCTGTTCTCAAATACAACAGATATACCTCGAAACGCATACCTTAGAGGCTTTATTGATCCAGACGGAAATGAAAGCACGAGCACTCTAGACGAACGAACTCAAGATATTAGTAATAGCCTGATTGACACTTCTGGTAGATATGCAGAACTGTTAGACGAAGTGCCAGATGTTACGGACGCAAATAGAATACTTGCAATAGCAGCTAGAGGTGCTAGAGGTGCAACTGAGACAGGAGTCGGTATACAAAGTTTTGCAGCAGGTTTGTTTAATACTGCCATGAGTCTTGCAGCTGGCATATCCAAAGCAGAAATCGGGGCTGCTGAAATGACAGCAGAAGCGTTAGCGAGAAACCCAGACGCAAATGCTACAGCTAGACTATCAACACGGATGTATATGGACGCTATAGATGAAACTAAAGAAGATATTAAAATAGAGACTATCCCACAGCAGTTTGCACAGGAAGCTCAAATACCTGTAGAACTAGCTGAACGTATATTTGCGTATGATGAAACTTTTAAAGAGAGAGCCATTAAGCTCTTCCCAGAAGTTGCAACATTTTATGGTATGTTTAAAGCTGGAGGAACAGCAGTATTAAAAAAGGGGTATAAAAAATTTGAGGACTTCGTACGTAAACAGCCTGAGTTTCTTAACGACTCTGATGATGTCATAATCAGTAAGTTTCAGAACCAAGATGGTCTTTACGATAGTATACTTGCTAGACACGTTGACGAACGCATGGGTAGAAGATCTCTTAACCCGTTAAACTTTTTTAGAAGTGCTGGGCAGCGTAGAGAGGCGATAGAGAAAGACATTGGTCGCAGCTTCAGGTTTACAGAAGAGGGTCTAGCGGAGATTGAAGAGCAGTCCTCCAAACGTGTTGCATCTCTTTTAAAAGAAGCACAGGATATCGAGGACCAGCTAGATATAGTTGCTCCACAGTTTGGACGACCAGCTTTGACCGCATCAGAACGGTTTGTTCTTAACACTAAGAAGTTAAACCTTACAGGTAAAGCAAGCTATGAAAAGGTGTTCGGTGTTCCATTCACAAAGTTTGATGATCTTGGTTCAGAGATAGTTTCTTTCGGAGGTGCAGTCGCTGCTATATCTGTTGCGGAAAACTACTTTATTGATCCTGACTTAGATGCTACTACATTTTTATTCATGAGGTCAGGATCTGAAATAGGGGGTGCTGTTTTAGGTCCTATTCTGTTCGAGACAGTTAAAAGACCTTTTAGTGCTACTGCTCTAAACGCTGCTATAGATGTAGCTGATTTGGCAATGTCTGCAATGATAAGCGGTAAAACCGACAAAATAAAATTCAGAGATGTGTTCTCTAAAGTTGACACCCAGTCTGAAACGTACAAACAAGCTCTAAGCATATATGACACAATATTTGAAGGTCTCAGTGCTTCTGAACGTAACGCACTTTTAAGCGAAGGAAGTGATGCTACTGCTTTCATAGATGACATCCTAGACATAAAAGACTCGGTAACAGGAGTAGCAGCCTTCGAGAGAAGTGACCTTGAGTTAACATTGGGTGCTGCTCTCAACAGTCCTGTTCTCAACTCTCTCTATCAAGCTACATTAGGTGTTGTAGATATTAAAGACCAGTATGATCTTGGAAAAAGTTTGTCCACTCAAAGTGAGCTCATTAACCGACAACAAGTTTCTCGTGATAAGATGCAGAAAGTTCTCACTAGCATTGTAAATCCTGAAGAAGACCTGTCTCCAGAGGGATTGAGAATGTTCAAGGCCCTAGAAAAAGGACTAGCACAACAGGAAGTAGCACTAGACAACCAAATCAAAGCATTTAACGAGTCTAGAGAAACCTACTTCAATGTACTCAAAGAAACCATTGGTGTAAATGAAACTCGGAAGATAGAAGCAGCGGGGGTCCCTAGTAGTAAAAAAGCGTTTGAAGCATTTGAAAGAGACTTCAGAGTAGATGCTCTAGGAGATGATGGACTACCTGACATTGAGAAGGTAAGAACTTTTAATCAACAGATTCTTGAGCTACAACAAGCAGCACAAGAAAACTGGGACAATCAACTTAAATTGTTTCGGTCTGGTCAAACCGCATATGGTGATGATTCTATAGAAACATTTCTGTTCGACTACCATGCAGGATTAAAAGTTGCAGACCGCACCGCTTATAAAGAAGCCTACGCATTAGTCGATGACAAACACTCTGATGTTTATGTTGATGGTTTCAATCTTCTTAACAGAATCAAAAGTGGAAGAGCTTACGAGTATATGACCAGCGATGAGTTGTATGACGTGAGCACTGATGGTCTTGAACTCATCAACACACCCACAGGAGATGCTGCGTCTGTCTTAGTAAGCAAGATAGGGGTTGGTAAGTCCGTACCACAAGAACGTCAGTACATGGCTCTTATGGAAGCGGCTGCAAATCGTTTCTTTGTGCAACGTGCTGGGCAACAAGCTGGTAACAACATGAGAAAGAACATTGTAGATGCTTTTATTGATTTACCCGAAGAAGTAAGAGAGGCATATCCTTTACAGAGTTCTCGTAACATCGATGTCTGGGAATGGCAGAAAAAATACTTTGCTGAAGAGTCCTTTGATAACGTACCCGACGAGTTGAAATCTTTGTTTGGATTTACAGATCAAGCTCAAATGAGAGATTACGCAGACTCCATGCAACTACCTTTGAATTTTTCTGAATTAAATACTCTCGACAGTGTGGTTGGAAGAGGCCGATTTAAAGCAGGACAGACGGGGGCTACTGAACTTGAAAGAGTCATGGGTGGTATTCAAGAATCTATACGTATAGAGAGATCACAAGGTCTTCGCTCTAGGACTACAGGTGATTTCATCGATGACGCAAGACGAGACGAAATACAAACTGACATATCCGCTGCGGATACCAAGTTTAAGATATACCAAAAAAGACATAGCTCTAGAGACACCTCCAATAAAGGCGGTAAAAATCCACTGGTCAAAGCACAAGAAGATGGTGTTCAAGCAGAGTACATGACTAATGTTCTCAATAAGATGGGAGAAACAACAAGCCCACAAAAGTTCTTTGAAAGGCAGGAAGGTCGTAATCTTGTAAAATTATTCGGAGAATGGGATGAAGCCACTGGTCAATTCTATTTAATCGCAGGATCAAAAGGGGCGGAGGACTTGAAAGAGCTCATGCAAAATTCGTTCCTTTCTCACATGTTGGGAACTACCGGAGGTAAGTACATTACTTCCTTTGCAAAGTTAGATCCAGCTAAACAACCATTAGGCGTGTTCACAACTTATGATGGTATTGTTCAACTTGACGACGTTGCTGGTGATATGATCCAGAGAACAGCTATTGAGAATCCCGTCAAAACTATGAGAGCTATGGAAGCCATACCTACATACACACGAAATGCTGACGGTGTAATGGAAAATGCGGGCTCCCTGTTTAAGGAAACAGATGAATACTTTCCAATAGGAAGATATGAAAACATTGAAAACGTACCTATCTTTAGTCAACAGCTAGGTAAAAGTGTTGAGTATCTAGATGAAATAACAAAAGAGTCAGAAGATTACATAAATACTTACGTCAAAATCTATCAAAACCGTGTGAAAGAATTAGAGCAGGTAATAGGTAAAAAAGGTAATTTTGAAGACATCATCTACGAACAAGCAACAACTGATACAGGCAGGGTTGCTCTCTCTGGCTTCAGAGAAGCACTGCCACAAGCTGAACGTGAGGCGTTCGATCTCTTAATAAACAAGTCTGTGCGTCGCGGAACATATAGAAAGCTGCAGGTAACAGACGGTGAAGATATAGACATTCTTAAATTAGACAAACTCTTTAGTGACGACAGAGCACTTGAAGCGTTAAGAGAGACAAGTCCTAACGTAGTCAAGAGCCTTGAGTCTGTTAAGAAGTTCACTGATAGAGTATACCCACCAGACCATCCTCTTAGACTTACAGGAAAGCCTCTACCGTTTAATATTGAATCTGGTTTCAACAAACTGTGGCAGGTTATGCGCCACCAAGCTAGTTTCAGATGGCTTGCACTTGAGGCTCTTTTTAGAACAGGTAGAAAACAGAAGTACGACGCATTTGTCACAATGATAGGCGATCCGGAGATAACAGAAACGTTTCTCAAAATATTGGAGGACGGTGTTCAGCCTAAGACAGCAAAAAGCAATAGAGCACTTGACCGTTTTAACAGAGCTTTTACACGTAATGTTGTTATCAACGCTGAACTAAATAGAGAAGGTATCACAGAGCGTGACGTTGAACGCCGTGAAGAGGCGGGAGAACGAGGATTCCGATTCGCGCCCCAACAGGATGCCATTTACGGGGGTCCTAAAAACATGATCGAAAGATTAGATCACATAAACAAAATGAACACAGTAGCACCTATGGGAGTAATACAATGAAGACCTACTACAACGGCCCGAAAGGGATGAGGTATGGCGGCAGCACTCGGAAACCGATGATGTATGGCGGTATGCCTAAGAAACGCAAGAAGAAAATGATGGGTGGCATGAACACCGGAATGTCAACACCCATGCCTATGAACAACGCCATGAAGCCTAACATGATGGCGGGTGGTGGTATGTCTATGACCACAGTGAAGGGCAAGAAAGTACCTGCCTTCGCCGCTGATGGTAAGGGCAAGAACGACCTAGCATAAAAAAAAGATCGGGACTAACCCGACCTCTACATAAAAGCCCCGGCAGGTTGATCTTGCCGGGGTTATTTTTTGTCTATCTACAGCCAGTCGAAGTGCTTCTGTATCGTCTCTATCTTCTCTTCTGCAGAGGCTATCTTCTCAATCTGTGTCTCTATAGCCTCAACGATATCAGGGTGCTCTCCGATACCTGCAGCGTTGTTTAGGTAGACATCAACGTTTGCTTTCGCTACAGCTATCTCGCCTCTAAGTTTGAGTATCAGTGCTTCCAACATCTTGGGGCTCCTCTACGCTCTGTTTGAGAACTGCTGTAAACGTCTGGTGTGCTGCGTTCAGTTGTGCCATCTGGAACTCTAACTCAGACTTCTTCCTGTGAATATCTGAGAGTTGAGAAACAAAGTACTTCTGTTCCTCTGTAAAGTTATCCAGACTAAATTCTTGATCGTCGATAACGACCTTTGGTGATTCACTCATATCTACATTCCTGCTACTTCTGTTAGTGTGTTAATTAGACCGACTGACAACAAGACTGTTGCCACTGCATTGATTACAATGATAGCTCTGTCATGCCACATTAGCCCGACAACAAGCCACAGTATAGCCCCTACTAAAGAGAACATGAGGTCTAGCTCTGAGCTCCACATAGACGCTCTGACAGAGATTGCTGCCAGAATAAATATTGTACCAATCCATTTGATGTACCAAGATAAATCACGGTACGGGGTTACTTTGTTGGTAAACCTCGTATCCGTTTTCTTTGTATCTTTTTGTACCGTCGCCGTCGTAGTACCAGTTTCTTTCATCAGGGTCTGCCTCCAAAAAAGGGAAAGCCAGTTGTCTAGGATCGTTCCTAGCTGCCTCTCGTTGTTTGTTTTCGTCACGTGACGTATCCATTTGATTTCTCCATTATCTCTTCGCCCTTTGTTTTTAGATAGCGTAGAAGGGATGCAACCTTCCATGTATCCGTAAACTCAGGGGCTTGGTCATTCATAGTCTGTGTAAACACTTCTGCGTTTACGTAATCCATTTCCATCTTGATATCCCCTGATCGGGTCATACCCATGCGGAGAGAGAACAGATCATCTATCTGGGTTTTTGCTTTCGGTTTCATGCTACGTCCTTTAGCTTACTGATTGGTATGTTGTAACAGTCAGCACGAAACGTGTAGTTGTTTGATGGGTCAACATCCCCCCGCTTGTAGCGAGTCGCTTTCTCGTAGAACTCAGACTTAGGTATACTCCCAAGTATCCAAGCACGTTTCATGTTATGCAACACGCGAACGAACACGTACTCATCACAGTCTTGACCGGAGCCGTGTGCAGCAACAGAGCAATCATAGTAGGGTAGAGGCTCAGAGTCACACCGCTTAGTCTTCACATCTATGCGTCTACCCTTGTGCACTATATCGTAGTCAAACGTGTTGCTCGGAGATGCATCAAGGTGTTTCTGTACGATCACCTCACCAAGACTTCCCAAAACGTTGCTCGTCCCATTAGTGATGCTACCTGCTAGAAACTGCATCTGTGCACCCTTCTTAGCAGCCTCTTGCATCATGTCGTCAGTAATATCTATGGATATCATTTGTAACTCTCCCATACCGCTAATATTATAACAAATGTTATAACACCAAACATAGCGTATGTATACCAAGAATAATCCATAGTCTTTACTCCGCTGCTACTATATCTACAACTTCACAGGAATCTGCAGAACACGCTAGTTCCCGGCTCCCGTTAGTTGTATCTTCTGTTTCAAATGTTTCTAGTTCTTTCCAATCAATAGAATCCGGCAATGTCAAATCTATTTCGGACCATTCGACGAACCCGTCTTCATTGACGTTAGATACTTTCTGATATTTACCGCTGTACTCTTCTTCAGTAATATCTTGATAAGGAGCTTGCTTGTAGGTATGATCACTGAATGGCAGGAAGGATATGCCACTACAGATATCAAAGTTCTCATACACCCATGCACCGACTTCTACCCACTCATCTTCCTTAACGCTGATGGTTACTGATGGTTTGTGCTCACACCAATGTATAGCGTATAGTTTCCACAATTCGAGTTGTTCAATAGCCGACATATCATTACGACATGCAGCACCCTGTGGCGAACGTGTGAGGAAGCTGAACACGGTAGTGTTGTCAGGCTTCATGACGTCAGGCTCACTTGGTATACCTTGATCCATAAGGAACTGTGTAAGAGGGTCTTTGTTGTCTCCCCGTACAGTTCGAACATAATGAGAGTTATGCCGTGCATGAATACCACTGGCAGCATCGACAAGTTGCGACACAGTACCTGATGGCTTGACGCAAGTTATTGCAGCAGAACGTTCAATACCAATCTGTTCAGCAACATATGCGTTCTGATCTACAGCTGCTTGACGCATTTCTGTAAGCCAACGAACAGAGTCTACGGTCTTGGACAGCACGGGGTGGTCCATAATACCTGTCAATGACACGCCCAGAAGACGCTCTTCTTTGGTGTTCTTCTCCCATATCTTACGCAGATACTTGAAGTTGGTGAGGGTGCTCTGGAACGTACCCAGCGTGGTTGCAAGACGTACCTTGTGTTTGAGTTCATCTAGCGTATCTGTTGGACGAACCACTACCTCTGACAAGTTACAGAACTGGTAGGGGCGTAGGATAATCTCACTACACGGGTTACAACCAAACTCATGTTCAGCGTCCCGTCTGTTGTTTTCAGCAACTTTCATCTTAGCTGCCTCACGGTTGAAGATACCACGTTCTCCACTCTTGCTATCATACAGAGATAGCCACTCTTTTAGAAACGTTCCAATGTCGGGCTTCTTGGAGTACGAGACAGAGTTGTTAGCCAGTGCTCTGTGTCCTTCAGTCTCCCACCATTTTCCGGACTTAGCATGAGACATTTCTCTGTCAGATAAGTCAGATAAACTAATTAGTGCAGAACGGCGAACACCACCGACGACTACAATTTCTCCAATCTTGCACATAATATCATGGCACTCGATTGCTTTGAGACGACGACCAGAAGCCTTCTTAAATATGTCGATACAGAAGTTAAATAGCTCAACAAGAGGTTCAGGTCCTGACGCACGGCCTCCCATAGTCTTGAGACGGACACCTGCTGGACGAACGGACGATACATCTATCGACGGGATTTGTCCTGCATATAGCAGAGAGATGAGCTCACGGAATGATCTAGCCCATCCACTACGACTATCTGCAACATGAATTACAGTTGGAGACTCCTCGAAGTGTTCATTCACAATAGGTAGTTTACACACCTGTGACTCTTCAACAGAGAAGCCTACGCCTGTGCCGCACATCAATATGTACATGCACTCATCGAACGCACGAGGGCTGTCTACAGGCATATACGAACAGTTGTATCCCACAATGTTGTCACGCTCTAGTGCAGGGCCGGAAGTCATCATAGCCCGCATAGATGGCATGATGTCTAGATTAAGAATAGCTTCCTCTAATTCAGCAGCAAATACTTCGTTTACGACATAGTTGTGCTCACGCATAAGGTGGTCACACATAAAACCAGTGTAACGTTGTACAGTCTCCTCCCAAGTCTCTCTCCTGTTATGTTCAGGCAACCAGCGGGCGTACCGTGACTTGTGAATAAATTGCTGGTAAATTGTAGGTAGCTGATTCGACATCTTATTTCTCCTTTATTTCTATCAACTTGTTTAGATACCATTGAGCCTTCTTCAGGTCCTCTACACCATTCTTGTAGGGGTATCTCCATAAATATTTCATAATATTACCCTGTAGGTAATACTCAAAGCCATCTCCTGTGGCTGCTTCAATAGCAGAGATACACTCTATCCCTGATTGATTGTAGTGAGGTGGTTCATTTACCACATCTTTTTTACGTGTCACTGTTTAGCTCCAAAATCAACTCGGATGATGTTACCATCCCTCTCGGCATCTTCCTCAACAGTCTCATTAAAGTGTTCACGAGCCTGTATAGCAATAACGCCGCTGGTGAATACTTGATCAATGTCTGCTTGTAGCAGGGCAAGGATACCTTCGACTGCAACTTCTCCGGGATGCGGATGTCCATCTTCATCGAGTAAACCCCCCGTAGTATCAAATACTTTAGCACTGAATCCAGCTTCGTTGGGCTTGAGTATAACATAATATCTATCTGGTAACAAGAAGTTCTTCTCTAACTCAATTTCGTTTTCAATTTCGTCTTCGCTCATTTGAACCATTCCTCTGGTATGCTACCCTCTGCCCATAAGAACTTGTGTCTCTCACACCACATAGCGTAGGTTGTTTTACTGTTCTTTCGAATCTTGTTCCTAGCACGTTGGAACACAAAACGAATATCAACGTCTGGGTTCTGTTTCTTTATCAACAGGTGTTTACTTCTGTCTGCTGAATCAAACTTACCTTTTGTTTCAACATAAAACCCGTAATCAGGAAACCAGAAGTCTGGTGTGTAGTTCTTTATCTTGGGTTGAAACTGTATCTTCTGTGTCTCATACTCGAAGTCTCTACCGTTTTCAGCTAACTTACGAGCGACACGTAACTCAAAGTCAGATCTAAACTTATGTCGCCCTGTCATGATGGTAACTCTATGCTCGGTGGCGAGTAGTTCAACGTCAGGTGTTCTAGTCTTTTCATGATGTATCCTGCCATCTTGGGGGATGACCTTTCTAAAGAGGTAATCTGTATTTGTATTTCTTTGCTTGGTAGCCATATAATGCCGCCACTCCTAACCACATAGGTAATTCGTTGAAATTCTTCT
>Ga0209653_1002065_pt1 | contig 15095 bp, 21 predicted proteins | sample SaaInl6LU_22_DNA_FD_184644 | JGI IMG/M metagenome (GOLD analysis project Ga0209653, IMG submission 184644) | Marine microbial communities from expanding oxygen minimum zones in the Saanich Inlet - ESP_116LU_22_DNA (SPAdes) (version 2) | ecosystem: Environmental > Aquatic > Marine > Intertidal... | reverse complement strand
TGTCTGATCGAGTATATCAATCAGTTGTTCCGCGCTTGCTGGGAAAGGGTAGTCTTCGTCAAGTATAGTCATGGGCAGAACCATCCTCTATTCTTCGTGGATTTCGATTTGCATCTCTTCGCGATCTACTTGTTCTAGGAAACGCAGACGCATTTGCTCTTCGAGCCACATCTTATTTTTCTCTGACCTAACAGCCGCATAGCCCCACGCAGCGAAGAACGCCGCGAAGAGCCATACGATAACTGCTAGACCCCACATTCCAAACTCTTGGGGTGTCATGCACACTCCTTCTGTCCGGTGTTGGGGTCGATGAAACAGGCTTCAGCCTTTGGCTCATTGTCCTGTTCTTTGACCTCATTCAGAATTCCGTACCTTTTTCCAGCCGCACGAAACGTAGTTATTCCACTACAGCCCAGCGCATGGGCATTCTCATACAGCGTCTTGAATTCCTCATAGGTCACATCGTCACCTACGTTACACGTCTTAGATACGGCGGAGTCCACCAGACCTGATGCCAATGCCAAGACACGGACATGGTCACGCGCTGGGATTTCATTTGCAGTACGACCGGCAAAGCCTTGGCGGTACGCATAGTCCTCTACACGCTCGATGGTCTGTCCATCAAAGTTCTGGATAGTCCGATCATAGTACAAGCTGAACGGTGGCTCGATGCCAGACGACACGTTGTCGGCGGTCAGGCTGATAGTACCGGTGGGTGCGATGCTGGTCAGGTGTGAATTCCGTAGACCATGACGTTCAATCTTTTCCTTAACCCAATCAGATAAGGTCTTGTAGAATTCCCCTTGTGTGTACAGTTCTTCTTCGTACTTAGGGAATGCACCTTTCTCTGCGGCTAGGTCAGCCGATGTTGCATAACAATGGTCACGCAGTATCGTCAGTACCTTCTCCATCCACTCCATGAATTCTTGTGAAGCATAAGGCATACCCATCATTTCACCAGCGTTAGCCAGACCGGTAACACCAAGACCCATACGTCTTTTAGCCTTGGCTTCAATCTCTTGTTCTTTAAGCGGGTAGATGGTTCGATCAATCACATTGTCCATCGCCCGTACAACATTAGCGATGTCGCCGGTGTACAGACCGTAGTCAAACTGACCATCAAGCACATACTTAACTAGGTTGAATGACCCCAACAAACACGCACCATTGTGAGGCAGAGGCTGCTCACCACATGGATTAGTCGCTCCGATAGTCTCACAGTACCAAAGGTTATTCTTCTTGTTGATGGTATCGATGAAGAGTACCCCTGGCTCTGCCCAATCCCATGTGCTACGCATGATAAGATCCCATAGGGCGACAGGGTCTACCTCTTTGTAGACTTGTCCTTCAAACGTCAGCGGGAATGGTTTCTTCTCATGCAGATGTTCCATGAAACTATCAGTTACACCTACAGATATATTGAAGCCGGTCAGCTTATCACTGTTGTGCTTGGCGTTGATAAACTCCTCGATATCGGGGTGGTCTATACGCATCACGCCCATCTGCGCTCCACGTCTGTGACCGCTGGATGCAATGGTCTGACAGACAGCATCGAAGATACCCATGAAACTAATAGGGCCAGATGATTTGGACTCTAGGCTTTTGATGCGGTCACCGCGTGGGCGGATGTGACTGAAGTCATACCCAATACCACCACCACGGCGCATAGTCTCAGCGGCTTCTGTAGCCACCGCCATGATGCTGTCCATGCTGTCTTCAATCTTAGATGATACAAAGCAGTTATATGCGGTGGTCATTCGTGCCGCACCAATAGCGTTCTGAACGCGACCGGCGGGTAGAAATCTCATGTGACGCATTGCGTCCTTGAATGCTTCGAAATGATGGGCATTGTCTTTGAGTGCATTAGCAATACGAACAACCTTAGAATAAAAGTCCTCGCCATGTTGCCGGTATTTTGTCTTATCGATCTCTTCAGATAACGGGAGAGATGGCCCGTAGTGTTGATTGCTTATCATACCAAATCCTTCAAATCGGGTTTTTTGTAATTAGGGCCTTTCATAACTTTGCCGTCTTCACGCATGACCGGCTTACCGTCATCGCCAAGTTTTGACATATTGCTTTCATGCACTCGATTGAAAGCTGGGCGCAGTGGAAGACCAAAGACCACTGCGAACCCAGAAAGAACGTACTGAAGGTCAGCAAGTTCTTTGAGTAGGTTGTCCATGTTGTCGGGTGGCTTGCTATGAGATAGCCGCCACGCCGCACTATGTACTTCTGTCGAGAACTCTTTGAACTCCTCACGAATAAGTTCGAGACGTAACATGAGTTCATCGACTGTCATCTTCACATCTACCGGTGCGCCCATTGCTTTGTTGAAGGACGCAACCATTGCTTCACAAGTTACATCACGCATCATTGGACTTCTTTCTCCTCGATGATTTCTTTGAGGAAGTCGCAGTACTCGATGGCTTTGTTGATGTCTCTGGTGACGTTGTCTCTGTGCTTTGTTCTGTATCGACTGATGTACTTGAGGACGTTACTGACTGCCCATGCTTCGTCTCCGTCAAGTGTTCGGCAGACTGCTTTGATGTACTCTTTGGTTTCGATACTGGCACGGACTCTTGTTCCGTCTTCGAGGGTGACCCATCCTGTAAATTGGTAATGGCTTGGGCTGATAGCTTCATCCATATGTCTTGCTTGTTTGGAGTCCATAGTCGAACTTCTCCTGTTGCTTCTTTGTAATCGCCATGTCTCAGGATACGCGCTAGGCGTACCATCAGTAGTGCATCGGCTTCGGTTAGTCCGTTGGCGATGAACGCATCCCGCGTTACATCCCATGCCAACTTCGGGTGTGGTGCATCTGCTAATATCTTATCTGCTTTTGCTGTACCTATGCGGGGGATACCTTTGTAGTTATCACTACTGTCTCCCATCATCGCTTGCTTAAAGATAGCAAGGTCAGCCACATTAGGATTGATACGAACAGGTCGGTTCATCTTGTCAGGATTATAGACCTTAGTTGGTAAGGTCATGATGTCCTTGTCGATGCTAACCACGATAGGGTTATCGATGTCTGGCTGAGTACCTAATATACCCAACAGGTCATCAGCTTCGAGGCCAGGTTTTTGTACGACCGTATATTTCTCTGCGAGATATTCGTATGTGAAAGTGAGTGCAGAAGGTCGTTCCATTCCACCCCGATTGGCTTTGTAGTCAGGGAACAGATCGTGCCTGAAATACTTACGGCTTGGATCTGAGAAACACATCAGCGTCACGTTGGGTTTAATACGCTTCGTCCACTCATTCATCATATGATCGACATACTCTTTAGCCCGTACTGGATCGAACTGCATGATGGTATCTTCCTTCACGCTGACCGCAGCGGCAGACTTAAAAGCTACGATGTCACCATCTATTATTGCTGTAGTCATGCGTCTATTCCGTCCTTCTCACATTTCCACCACAGATCAGCGGGTGGCATTAGTTTAAGTGATGTCTGTGCCATATACATGGCGCGTTGTTCACATTGCTCTTTGGTATCCCATGGCCCCCATTCGTCTTCGACAGTGATGCAAGCTGTAGGATCACCGGCGGCACATATGATCATGATAACTTTCCAAGTAACCATCAGTGAGTTTCCTTCCAGTTGTTGCCAATGTCATAAGAACCGGACACCGGACATTTAAGTTTAAGTTGTTCACCAGCTAGGGCGATGGCATCTGCGAACAGCTTGCCAATAGTCTCAGCGTGTTCCTCGCGTACAGACATCTGGACTTCATCATGCACGTTGGCGCAGTAATGAAATGACACCGGTCTATCTTCTTGGACGTGTCCAGCTTTAGCGGCTAGGTCAAAGTGAAATGCCACCAATGCTTTCTTCATCACGATTGCACCGGCTGACTGTAAGCAGAAGTTGAGGGCTGAGTGTGGTGACAGGATAGGAACTTTACGACCATCGATGCCAAGTAAGTATCCACGCTCACAACGCTTGTCGATAATATCAGTCAGCTTGTCTAAGCCGGTGATACCTTTCTTCATACGTTGACGTACTTCCTTACCCTTCATGTAGATGCCCGCGTCCTTCATGATGGACTGCAACTTGCGGTCACTCGCGCCATATAGAAATGCATATGTGCAACGCTTTACGACATCTCTGTCTTTCACACCTAGTGCCATACCAGTGCGTGAATGCACGTCCGTACCGTCTTCCTTCGAACCCTTCAGTAATGCTTCGGCGTATGCTCCACCATCAAAGTGTCCAAGGTAGTGGGCAAGCATCCTCAGTTCCAATGCGTCAGCATCACAACCAACCAGCTTGTCCTCGATGTCCGGCAACCAGACTTCACGCATCCTAAGATCACGCTTGCTGATCTGCCCCATGTTAGGCCCCCAATGACTACAGCGTGACGTTGCTGTACCGATGGTGTTTACCTTGCCATGCACATAGCCAGCGTCAGTCACACACTTGAGCCATCCAGATTCACCCTCGCTGATTTGCGACAGTTGCTTCTGACAGAACAGGTAGTCATTCAGAAGTTTGGCTTCGGGATACTTTAGATAAGACAGTACAGTCTCATCGATCTTAGGTGCGCCTGATGGTGAGAAAGCCTTGGGCTTCCACCCGTACTTTTCTGTCAGTCGTGACGCGATCTGTTGGCGGGAACCAGGGTTGAACACCTCGACAAAATCCTTGAGCCGCTTACCTGTCTTCTCGCTATACCGCTCATGGGTAATCGGTGGGAATGCCTCTTGGAGTCCAACCTCGATGTCCGCCATACGCTGGCGCAGTTCGGCACACAGTTCCTCTGCCATCTGTACATTCAGGCGGAAGCCATGCTGTTCCTGTAGATGAATGACATATGCAAAGTCATGCTCTAGTTTGATGGCGGCTGCCCATGTTGGATCGGACAGTTCTTCCATCAGCTTGTGGTACACCTTTGCTGTCACCTCAACATCACGGGCGCAGTACTCAGCCATCTCATCGCTGAACTTTTCCCAATCATCGAAGTCACCTTTAGGATATCCAAGCTGTTCACCCCAGAACTCAAGGTTGTGTTTGCGCTGGGTAGGATTGGCAAGTCTAGACAATACCAGTGTGTCTATAACTTTGGTTCGCTGTAGTTTAAGGTCAGGAAAAAGACGCATCATCGTTGGATAGTCGTACCCCAGCCCGTTGTGCCAGACCGTCTGATCCGCTTTCTCCAGCCTCGCTATCCCTTCCGCTAGTGGTGGGTAGTTCGGATGATCCGCATATACTGTCACGTCTGTCGATGATAGGGAGTTCGCTATCGCTAAACAGTGAACCTTGGTCGCTATCAGACCGTCCGTCTCTATGTCTGCTATAAGTGTTGTCAAAATACTGTTCCTCGTTGTTTGCGTGTATGGCTCTGTGACAATTGCAACAAACAAGCAGACACTTGTCCGCTTCTTCTACCAGCTTTTCCCATGTCACTGCCGTCATGTTAGAAATCTTGAATGTAAACTTTTTGTTCGCTGGATTTTTGTGGTGGAAGTCATAGACTTCGGGTTGAAATGTTTGTTCACATCTCGCGCATTTATTACCATGTCTTTCTATGAGTGCGTCTCGTCTTTCATATCGTCTCTTACGTTGGTATAGAGTCTTGTTAGAAACTATAACCGTATATCCACTTCATCGCTGTGGAACTCCGTCACCTCTTCAAGTAACCCAGTTCCTTGGTTATACTGTAGATCACACACATCACCGGTGTTTCCGGCATGGCGATCCTTGAGACACTTAACACTCAACACGTTCTCACCTTCGGAAGCATTGCGTGATACAGCAAGTACTTGGTCGCTGATCTGTGCGATGCTTTGTGATCCCCGAAGACTAGATAGTGTTGGTATCTGTCCGTCCTCAAAACCTTTATCACCTTGCGGACGGCGTAGGTGTGATATGACCATCATGCCTACATTGGTTTCTTGTACGAATGACCGTAGCTTGGTCATGACGTAGTCAATCTGCTTTCTCTCGTCACCACCGGCAACCATGAATTCACTGCCGGACAGTAAGATAGATAGGTGGTCGAGGAACAAGTATTCACACCCGCACCCCTTCACCATGTAACGCAGTTTGTTTAACAGGTGGTCGCTTTCCATAGAACCGAAGTGGTCATACAAAACGAACCGACCAGTACCTAGGGTTTTGCTGAACGCTTCTTCGCGTTCTCTTTCCGATAGGTCTTGAGGCAAGTGCAACTGCTTGCCAGAGGCATAGGACATGAACCGCAACCCAGTGCGTCCAATAGATTCCTCAAGCGCAACATAGCCAATAGTTTTGCCCTGCGATACCGCGAGATTATATGCGATCTGAGCCGCAATCGTAGACTTACCAACACCAGATCCAGCCGTAACAATCTCAGCCGGTCGCATACCGAAGAGTACATCGTTGAAACGCTGGAACGGATACGGTGTACCCAATACGATGGGTTTAGATACAGCATCCCATATCTCCTTCCCGTTTATAACCCCATCCGGTCTATGGGGCTTTGCATTATATACTGCCTGTAACAACTCTTTGACCGCGTTGTTAACAAGCATCTCATTTGCATCTTTATATTTATCTAAGGTCGCGATGGTTGCCTTGCCCGGACTGATTACTTCAGCGCATTGCTTGGCAGCCTTCATCCCTTGTTCGTCTTGATCAAAGAGAAAGCACACCTCTTCGAACTGTTCGACCCAATCGATGTTACGACTAATAGCTTTCGATGCTGACTGTGCGCCATTCGGTATGCTCACCACTGGCCAGGTTTTGGTACACTGTTGGTATGACAGGGCATCAATTTCTCCCTCGACAATTACCAACCGCTTACCAGCTTTCCAGAGATGCTGTCCGAATAGTTGTACATCAGTCATGTCACCACGGGTCTGGAACTGTTTGCCCTCGAACCGTAGCTTCTGTCCACACACGTCACCTTGTTTGTTTCGGTACGGTGCAACGTGGCAGACCTTGCCACCGACCTTCGCAAGTCGGTAGCCAAATTTCTTACAAGTGTCTTCTGTGATACGCCTGTTCTGCAATGCGCGGAACACACCACCACTTATTAAATCAGAGTCCATAGTTTTCCTTACGGTCTGTTGTTCACCTGTCCACCTATGCTCCTGACAAGAGAAGCAATAGGTATGATCTTCGTAGACTGTGAGTGCGTCACTCGACCCACAGTCTTCACACGGGTTGTGCGTCTTAATCACGGACGATTGCGTATCGTACATATCGTTGTCCTGTCACATCTGTTTTGCGAATACGGTTGAACTTGAATTTACCAGTTGCTTCCATGTCGCTGATGCGGCGGGGCAATGCACGAATGCGATATAGGTTTTGTGCTTCGATGTTCGTGATTGATGAACGCATACTGAAGTGTCTTTTTAGTAATTCGATCTGTGTCATACTGACTCCACATAAGTTATGTTAATGCCAACCGGCTCATCCGGTTCGGCGTATCGTTTCGTCACCGCTAGTGCGATGATCTGGTCGTCATCGTTCCAAAAGAAACCATTGCTGGTCATGGAATCGAGAGGGCCTTTGGCGAAATTATCCACGTCTCCACGCGGGTAATCTCTCTTTGATGTCTTCGGGCGTTTAGCCACGACTTCTATAAGACACTCGATGGGTTGTTCCATGTGCTTCACCGTGTCCTGAAATTGACGCAGTGCTTCTCTACATTTTACCCTGAAGTTGTCATACGTTTTGCCGTAGTAAGTACCCCACCTCGACACACGAGGTCTGGATGCGGGAACTGGTTCTACTTCTAGGAAGATGACCGTTGCCCCGCGCTCCATCAGATAATTCCGTACCTGTTCCGCAAAGCTAGATTGCGATGTCGAAGTCGTCATCGTCAGATGAGTCGTTCTGTACCGCTTGGTGTTCACCAAAGTCTCCGGCTGCGCCCTGACCAAGATTACGTTTCTCGATCAGCATTACGTTGCGTAGCTGGCTGGTGACACCTTTGTTCCCACCGGTGTTGTATGCTTTCAGTTGGAACGATGCTTTGATTAGGTCACCGGAAGAAGGACAGTCATCGACTGCCAGTTGCTTCTTGTCTACATCGACAAATCCTGGCTGGAACTTTGTCTTCGCAGTGATGAGCCACTTGCCTTGGAAGTCTTCCTTCTCTGTGTCATCGCCATCCTTGAATGGCATCCGAAGATTGGAAGGTAGCTTCTTGAACTCAGCGGTCGCGAGATCATTGGACACTTCAGTCAGTGTCTCGATGAACTTCTCGATCTCTGGGTCGCCTTTCTCCATGACCATAGTCACTTTGTATTTACCGTCAGAGAACTCTTGACCCTCGTCAGGCTTTGCCAACCATGCATAGGCGGCTACTACATTTGGAGAAACTTGGATGCTTGCTTTATTGCTTGCCATAGTTTTGATTACCTCAGTGTTTTGTTTCAGTTAAGTCGGGGTGAAACATCAGGGCTTGTGACATGAACCAATCAACGTCCACGCCGATGTCCTGAAGTTTCTGTTTGTAGTCGTCAGGCAGATAGCCCAACTGCCAGAAGATAAATGCCATGCGCGTAACCAACTCTTCTGCTTCTTGAGTACGCGGTGGATATGTAGTTGGCATAAGGATGCTCTATTTGCTAGTGCTAGGTTTACTGTACAAAGATCAAGCAAAGAAGTATTTAGCTTTAAGTACTTCAGATACATCGAATGATCCTTGCTCTGGTATGTCCGGTAGGTCTACGTCTGGTGCATACTCTTGTATATACGGTGCGAAACTATCAGCTATCCAATTACCTTTGAACATACTATACGCTGTATCGCGAATGACATCACGCATCACATCCACATTGTTAGGCAACACCGCGAAGCTGTCATGAATCGCAGCGATGCTATGGATATGATGTTCCTCTCGTAATTCCACCACCACCTTCTGCATCAATGCGGCATCGAGTGAGTGAATGATATTCGGTGAGGAAGACAGCATCTGTTTTCTGACATTCAGTCCGCCGTCAGGGTTTTCATCCCACATAAAGTAAGAACCCATGACAGTCTTCACGTCAGACTTTGCGACATTCCAATAGGATTGCTGGATGGTAGAACCAACCGGCGTTACCCAGCGCAATGGCTTATCGAATTCAGCTAATGCTGTTGCACACTTCTGGAAGTAATCCATGATCGGGCGGCTGGCGACAATAGTCTGGTCGAGAGCAATCAATAGTTTGTCTCGCATATACGCCGCGTTCTCTAGTTTATTTCCATCGAGTACATCACAGAAGCCATCCTTGATAAGCTGGTCTTGGATGCCGCGAGGTGTCACACCGTAGCTGGTCGTCATACAAGCCCGCTTACATACAGACCTGTTGATGTGACCAATCCACTTGTGTGCTTGCTCAAGGTTCACGCCGTTCTGAATATCATCAGCGACAAGACGCATTACCACATCAGCCGTTGCACTGTAGATATCAAACCGCTCTGGATCAGCAGAACAGTTTGTCAGCTTTGCACCTACAGCATCGCGACCGATAAGAGATAGCAGTTGTAGTCCGTTGTTCGATCCATCCTGATGAACAGGCAGGGTGCAAACAAACTTAGCTGGGTTGTCCATACCAGTAGCTTGTGTCCAATCCACACACGTCTGCCAGAATTCTAGTTCTGACTCAGCGTGTGTCCATAGACGGTCACCCGATCCGAATGGATCTGTAGCGGACTGAACGATCAGGTCATGGTTGTCTGTCGCCCACGTCTGCATCTCTTCGAAAGTGATCTTGTCTTCACCGTATGTATTACACAGACGGACTGCCAACCAGAATAGACCACGTTCTCCTAACGGTTCACCGTCAGCAAATCGCATCACGCCTCTGGCTAGGCTATCACCTTGAGGGTTGAGGTCTGGGGTCACATAGTACATACGTCCGCGACTGTCACACTTGATGACATTGTATAAGTCACGACCTTTGATCTGTTCACCCAGAGTTATCTTACGAATGGTAGCTTCACGTTTAGAAATCTCGCGTGAATTCTTATCGTGAATATTCGTAAGTTCGTACTTCCATTCAGCCCGCTCGACCTTCGACATGGCATCCCATTCGATCTCGCTCTTACGCGCTGGTAGTGGTTGTGGGTCTGGCGATGGGATGCATGAGATAGCTTGCGTGTCGTTTATGAAACAATCACGCGCCATCTGTAATGCATCTTCATCAATCCGGAATGGACACCAGCCCAGATAGTTGGCTGCCCGTGTAGTAGTACGAGACAGCGGGTCATTCAGGACAGACGTGTGCTTGTGCAATCCGCCGCGAATGAATTCAATATCGACCATCATGTAGCCACCATCGTACCGCTGGTTCTCTTCATCCCATGACCACGGGCGTGGCTCAATGATCATTGGCTTTAGAACAGGAGCGGCTAACTCCAAGCGGCTGTTGATGTCTTCCATCATGGCACGACAGGCATCACTCAGGAATACTTGTCGTTCTGTTTTGTTTCTGACTTGGACGTACCGGAGTTCGAAGAAGCCCCCACCGTTCTCGATGACGAGGTCGAGGATCTTTGCACCGATGTGCATCCGGACATCTCTTCGCCAATCGAGAGTTTCGATTGACTTGATGCGCCGTGACCAGTTGCCCCACTGACGCTGGTTGAAGTTCTTCGCCGTCCTGACGAGACGAGCCGCGACATCAATGCCGCCCGACTGTTGTGCTTCATCTTTAGAATTCCTTAACCACGTCTCGAACTCGACCTGTTGTTTCATAGCCAGACCAATATCGAGACAGACGTTACGCGCTGGGCGACCAAGGCTGGCTTTCGCTAGACGGATAGCCAACACTGAGCGCAGTGCGATGTATGCGATCTTCTCTGGTGACACGAAGCTGATGTACCACCACCAAACGGGGCGTACCCCTGGCCCGCTGTTGGCAATCCCTTCGATAGCTTGTTCTTGTGCATCACGGATAGCAGGGATAATCATCTGCATTGTTTCCGTGAATATCTTACGCCCAGCCCCAGCGTCTGAGATACGTCCTTCCGCAAGTAGCTTACGGAATTTCTGAACGCCCTCTTCAACGCCAGCTAGTTCAACCCTGCGCTGTTCTTCTTCTGCCGCCGGATCGAGCGTGTGTGCTAGTAATGTGCCGAATTGTTTACTCATGTTAACCCTTTGTGTTTGCTGTATTATTAACTTAGGTTCACTGTAGTTCATTGATATAGCAGTGAAAAAACTAATGGGTTCAATAGGTTAGTCGGGGATTGACAGACTCATAACCTGAAGGTCGTTGGTTCAAATCCAACCCCCGCAACCAACTTAACTACTTATCTTTCCTAGATAAATATGCACCGGTGTACAGTAAATACTTGTTATGCATTTGCTGGATGTGCCGGTAGTGTGCCGACTTCTGCCACCACACCATGAAGAATAGGAATAGTGTGAGTAGCGGATGCGCCACAATGAAGATCCAGATGTTCAACTCTTCGTATGTCCAGCCCATTAGACTAGCCCATTCGTTAAGTGCATCAACGCACATCCAAAAAATTTTATTCATGAATTGATCGTATGTCATACAGTTAGTTCCTTAGATTGTTAAGTATGGTTGCCGCCTCGTTTGCCACTTGGCTAGGCGACAGGTGTGCATAGCGTTGTGTCATTTGGGTATCACTGTGTCCAAGCAGCCGGCTGACTGCGTAGAGTGACATCCCTGCTTGCACCAGACGCGAGGCGAAAGTATGGCGAAAGCAGTGTACGGTGAACCGACCGTGCCGACTGATAAGAACCTCAGAATTCAGACCGGCACGGTCGATTGCTTTGCGGATACCCTTCGTTGAGTACCCGCGTGGTTTTGACGGATCGCTTGGGGAGTAAAAGACATAGTGACTGTTGCCGCTAACTCTAAAACGGCGTTGCATTATGTCTTTCAAACGATCCGTCATGACTAGCTGACCCTCATTGCCTACCTTCGAGCGGTAAACATTGATTGTCGTCCAGCCGGTGGTGTCTACGCTTGACCACTGGATGCCAGCGGCTTCGGAGTAGCGGACACCGGTATCGATTAGCACGATAGCTAGGTCGTACTGATCCTGTAGTTTCTGTTGTGTCTCAGGATGCCGGTTGCCAAATCCTGGCTGACCCTTGATGTCACGTTCCGGATGCAGTTCGGCTAACAGCCGTTCCTCTTCACCGGTCATGAGATACCTTGTCTTATCCTGAGTAGACATCTTGATGTTCTTAAAGTTTGCCGACAGATCGACCGCCATGTTGTATTCATCACGGGCTTTCATAAAGACAGACACCCAGAACGTCAGTTCGTTGTTGATGTATCGCGGTGATAGACCCTCGCGTACCCGCTGGTTCTTCAGCTTGGATAGCCAGTGTTTATTCAGCCGACTGATGGGTTCGCTGCTGTCAGGTTTACTGTACAGCTTGGACATAAAAGTACGAGCGTCCTTGGCTGATGGCTTACCTGTTGCAATGAGTTCATCAGTGTACATCTGACCAGCTTCAGCAATCGAGCCACTCTCGCGAACACCAAGTTGATCACGGTCAGTAATCTTCTTGGATATCGCTTGAGCAACCAGACGTGCCTCACGCTTGTCTTTACGTTTCGTTGAGCCACGCTCATAGCGAATGACGTGTCCATCATCATCCAGTACTGGCACTTTGTACCACCAGTACGGACTGTTAGGTCTACTGTAGATGTTATCCATTGGATGCCACCTTGTGATACTCTTCGACAACTGTTTCAGGTAGTGTCTGAAGTAATACGTTTTGTATTCTCAGGTGTGGTTTAGCAGTACCAAACTTTCCAGTGTGATGGATAAGTCCTTCATCGATAAATATCTGTGCCACTGGGTCACCAGCGTAGTCATGGTTGTCATAAATGACACACCAGCCATCACCATATTCGGTAGTACCAAAGACATACCAGCAAGGGCGATAAAGATTACCGAATGATTTACACACATCAGTTATAACTTTCATCTCTTCTTTAGTGAAGTTTCTGAAACGTGTTCGCCATTCATCCAGATCAACTACGTTGTCTACATAATTATCTAATACACTTCGGCTCATACATTAGTCTCCATTTGTTATTGCTTTATGTGCGTATGGGTCATAGAAACTCAGCATCTTTAGGCTGAATTCCTTTGGGTCTTGTCCAAGGGCTTTGGCGGTAGCCACCCAGAGTTTTGGTGGTAGTCTTCCTTGACCACACTCAAGCTGCGAGACAAAAGTGTAGTACTCAAGTCCAAGGATGTCTGATAGTTTTCTTTGTGTTAGTTCAGCTCCAATCCTAAGACGCTTGATGTAATCGCCAGCATCGGCTCGAAGTAATCGCGCCTCTCTGGAAGACGCATCATATGCGTTATATGTCATAGTGTTACTTTCTGTTGTCATACGTTAGTCTTAAAGTTTCTATATGTTATTCTATATGATGATACTCTAAGGAACTAAAGGTACTTTAAGTTAGTCTTTAGGAACTTAGGGTAGGCTTTAGGCATAAGGATGCTCTAATTGCTAGAGCAACCCAATGACTAAGAATAGAATGGCTTGGAGTGCCACGAAGTAGCCTGTCAGATTATCCACAGGCCAGTCGCGTGGGCAGCGTTGGTCATATAATTTCTTCATGCATTCTCCTGTCTTACGTTCTGCTTGTACTGGTACATATAGCATTGCTGTACCTGTTCTTCAAGGCCGCGGTCATCCAATTCGTTCTCGACCATCGGATCTGAGGTGTGACCACGGATACCAAGTGCTTCCATTCGTTCATATGTAGCCTGGTATTGGGTCTGTTTGTTCCGCCAGAACCTGGCCCTAGCTTCCCATCCAATCCAATCATATTCATCAGCAAAGTATCTGCACCAAGCAAATAACTCGCGGTCTGTTCTGCCCCAGCCACGGCTGCTTGCAGTCGCTGGCGGCAATCGGTGTTCTGTTATTGCAAAAATCTTCTGCGGATTAAGCATTCTTACTCCTGTTCGTCTGCTTCATAGGCATATATTAGTCCGCCTTCACAGTGCGGACATACGCCCGCTGGAATTTCGTCACCGATGCACAATTGCTGTTCGGATAGGTCGATGTCCAGCGCATAGTCGATACCGACAACGCGGTCGCACTTGTCACATTCACCCAGCGCATCCGGTGATATGTCAGCCGGTCGCGCAAAGCGAACCATTAAAGATATGGTCATGGTATTACTCCTGATTTATGGTGGTCGATATATGGGCATAAGCATCCCCTATTTGCAGCATTTTTCAGTTCGGCTGCGCGGTGCTAACAGCACTCACAGTCAGCGATTGGCTTACCATTGCGGCACACATCGTCAGGCTCGAAGTAACTTTCGCCCATGTGATAGTCGTACTGGTCATTGAAGATGTCTTGCGCCCAATCTGAATAGCGAATGTCGCCGTTCTCTTCATGCACATAGACAGGCTCACCGTCTTGCATAACTTCTGCATAGAAGATGCCCTGCATGAACAGGTCAGCGCGTTCTGAGGCATTCTCGATGCGCTCTGACTCAGTGGCATACTTGTCCTGCATTCCCTTGAATGTCAGGGTGTTTATCTCATGCAGTTTTTGTTTGAATTCATCCGCCCTGTTCTGATGCAGATGCTGGATGGCTTGATACAGTCTATGCGCTAAGTCCATCTGTTCGGCGTTCAGCCATTCCAATCTCATCAGCCCGTATTCCATATTCTTACGGGCGGCATTTACAGAGCGGTGCTGTTGCGGCTTGTGGTCGGGATAAGTTTTCCCTGTCAAAATACATTTTGTCATTCTGTTTGTTTCCTCTTCGATACAATAGCTGGCATCGTCAGGCACATGGAACAACCCATGCACGACCGCCCGCCGGAGCGGGCAGTTTCGCCTAGTTGAAATCGAGCGGTATTGGATCACCGCATACCTGATCGTCTGCACCCAGATAGAAACAGTCGATGTGATCTTGGGCTTCGTCAGCGCACCGGATATCTGACCGCTGGCTGATATAGACTGGCGCGGGTATCTCGTCCTGTACGCGGTCGCGTGATGCCGCAATGATTACGGAAATTTCGTTGAGTGATAGCATAATTTTATTCCTTTCTGTATCAGCTATGCGACAGCGCGTTTTGCTGTAGCTAGGTTTTCGAATAGGTACGCAATGACCGGCACAGTCCAGCCATTGCCTAGCATCCGGTAACG
>Ga0209653_1002061_pt1 | contig 15137 bp, 10 predicted proteins | sample SaaInl6LU_22_DNA_FD_184644 | JGI IMG/M metagenome (GOLD analysis project Ga0209653, IMG submission 184644) | Marine microbial communities from expanding oxygen minimum zones in the Saanich Inlet - ESP_116LU_22_DNA (SPAdes) (version 2) | ecosystem: Environmental > Aquatic > Marine > Intertidal... | reverse complement strand
GGAACATAAGGAAATGCACTTACACTAATTCTATCAGTAGGGTGTTGTATGGCATTAATTGAACAATTCCATGAAATAGCACAGTATTTTCCTATTGATGAATGTGTAATTTTTGTATTTCTTCCTATTGAACTTAAAGCATCAATTTTAGTGTGATTTATACTTGCATACGGAGCCACCATTACTTCTGAGCTTAGCACTGAATGTCTAATATCAGATTTTTTTGACAGAAGACTATAGTTTTTAATGTCATTGGTGGATGAAAATTTGATTGCAAGTTTTATTTTTCTTAAAAATGATAACATTTGTTTTCTTTTATGGAAGATTAGAAATAAAATTTTCCATTTGTTTATAATGTCTATTTATTTCAAACCTACTTTGTTGAAACTTGTTGCCTAATGTAAGGTTGTAATTGATTGTATTTATCAAATCTTCACAAAGATTGTTTGAGTTTTTCGTGTCGTCTATATGAATTCCAAGAAGATGTGCCATTTTTACAAACTTTGACTCATTGACTGATTCAATAGCATCAATAGTTACTCCACCAATTACATCTTTTAAAGCTTTGCCTCTTCCATCTTCATTTAACAGCACTGAAGGTTTTGAAATACTGTTCATGAAAATATGAGCATGTACTCTGTAGCCAATATGTAGGTCAACATTTTGATAATATTCTATAAGGTTTTCAGCACTTCCTGAAATATCAGTCCAAGAAAAGTTATTATCATCTAACCACCTTAAAAATTTCAATTGCATTTGATGAAAATGCTTATTTGAACCAGGACTATTTAGATATTTGTCAGAAGGGGAGTGGTGAAAAACTGTTTCAACGGTTGAGTTCTTAAAATTGTTTTTGAGTGCAAGTAATACTTCTTGCATCTGATTAAACATCTTTTGTGATGTCTTAAATGATGCTCCTAAAGAAAATCCAATTTTTTTAATGTTACGAGGTGTTTCAACACTTTTATCGAAGAAGTTAGTATTGTAAACTGCTGGACAAGCCGTCATGATAAAATTCTTAAATCCTAATGTTTGTAAAGCATTAAGCGTATGATAATCTCTAACACTTGATTTGAATCCAGATGAGTCAATTTTCTTTAAGAGTTGAATGGTTTTATCTGATAAGGGATAGTTGTGAGTATTGTTCCAGTCACCTTGTTTTGAGTACCAACCAATTCCCATTGTAATTATTGGAACTTTGATGTCATTCAAATTATCACAAAGCCCATAAATTTTAGGATACATTTGCTTTTGCAAAGCCGGTCCTCCCAAAAGAATAAGGGCTTTTGAATTATTTACTACTTCTAATTTTTTCTCATCTAAAATTTCCCATGCATCAAAATCAATAAGTTTTATTGAAGGTTTTAGTAAAGCAAATAAAGCTTTAGCACGATCTTTAATTAAAAAGTCACCAGCATTATTTTTACTTCCTGTTAATAAAACGTATTGATTCATCATTTAATCATTTCATTTTTAAGTACAGTATCTTCTAGAATATCTATTAATGCTTCTTTACCAATAACATCATCAATAAATTTTGGACTTATTCCATGTGCTGGTCTTTTAAAAGTCAAGTCTTCTTTTGAAATAACTTTCCCTTTTGGAATATCTTTATTTGCTACTAAGCTTCTTCTAGCATGTTGCCTTGACTTATCCTCATCTGGGATAGAAACGACATCAAATTCTCCTAAAAGCTCCAAGGTATTTGCTATATTTTTCCTGAAAACTTTTAAATCTTCTTTATCCATAGCATGATAATGGTCATTTCCAGGCAGTGATTTGTCGTGAGTAAAGTGTTTTTCTATAATTTTTGAACCTAATAAAGTCGCAATTTCACAGACTTTCATGTCTTTCGGAAGCGTATGGTCTGAATAGCCAATAATTAAATCAGGAAAAGCTTCTTTAAGTCCTAGAATCATTCCAAGATTGGCATTTTTGTCTGGTGTAGGATAATTTAAGACACAGTGCATGAGCGATAATGGTAAATCAAAGGCTTTAATCCAACCTACTGCATCTTTTACTTCTTCCAAACTACTTGCGCCAGTTGACAATAAAATTGGCTTACCAAAGCCACACATGAATTCTATAAAAGGCTTATTAGTAATGTCAGATGATGAAATTTTAAAAACATCCATCATTTCATTTAGAAAGGTAGCTGATTCAATATCAAAAGGAGTGCTCAGGAATTCTATACCAATTTCATCACAATAATCTTTTAACTCTTGCATTTCTGCTTTCCAAAATGTGTCGTGTTTCTTAAAAAGTTCGTATTGTGAAAGCGTAGGCTCTTTGCTAGTATCCCAATAGGCAGGAGAATCTTTCGAGGCTAAAGTTTCTGCTTTGTAAGATTGAAACTTTATAGCATCCGCTCCACCTTCTTTAGCTTCTCTAACAAGACGCTTAGCCGTTTCCATTGACCCTTCGTGATTTACGCCTGCTTCAGCAATCATATAGGGATTAACTGTCTTATAGTTTGTTTTACTTTTAATTAGATCACTTAACTTCATAATATGTTTTGTATAATTTTTTGGACCGTTTTTCTTCCGTTTTTCAATTTATTTTTTTGCATTAAAATGCTCATTTCTTGCCTCTTGCTTTTATCTTTTACAAGTTTAGTAAAGTTTTCTAAGATTTCTCTTTCATCTAGATTATACCCAAGCCCCAGATTTTGAAAACCGAACTCCTCATAAGCAAAGAAATGGGTTTTTTCTCTTTCATTTTGAGATAAAACTATTGCTGGTGTGCCAATGCTGGCAATTTCATAAATGGTTCTTCCTGCAGAAGTGAAAATGAGGTCACTGCTGTACATATAATCAGAAATATTAAATACATTCTTTAGAATATTTATTTCTGTGAAAGAGTTAAGGGATTCAAAATTTTGATAACCAAAGCCTGCAATGACATTTATTTTAATGTTATTTTCAATGCAATACTCATAAATGGATGAGATCACTTTTTTGGTGTAATTATTAGGGTCAACCCCTCCAAACGTTATGAGAATTTCACTAACATCTTTAATTTCTTTGGCTTTTTGAAAATGAAAAAATTCGTCTCTTAGAATAAAATAATCTTGACCATAAAAGTGATTTTCACTTTTATTTTGTTCTGGATAAATAGCATTAACCACACAATCGGCAATGTTAGCTCCAGGTCCTAAATCTTCAAAGTTTATGGTCTTTATGCCCATAGACTTTATAGCTTCCATATAATCTAGTGGAGTGTCTAGTCTATCATTAATAATTAAGTCTGGATTTCTTTTTTTTATGTCATCAATTATGTTTTCACTTTCTTGAATATAACAAGGGTAATTGAAAGTAGAAATTTTGTTGAATGCTAGCTCACTATCATTATCGACTAAAAATTCAATACTGTGGTTGAGAATATCATTTGCAAGTATCAGTGTATTATGAACATGTCCTAGTCCTAGTTTTTGATTTCCTGTAACTACAAAAAGTATTTTCTTTTTGGCAAGATAATATTCGCACAAGCTCCAATCTTCATAAGTATCTATATCTATTTCTTCTCCATTTGATAATAGATGAAGAGAGACTTCATTTCCAATTCTGTTATTATTGCTTACGAAATTTGATTTTGTGATTAAAAAACCACCTGATTCTGAATATACTTTAGTTAAATACTGTCTGTTTAAACGCTCTTTGTAATTAGGGACATACTTTCCATTTTCTTTTCGCCATGATAAATGTGTTGAATCTTTAGCCGAAATTATGGAATCAATTTCATCATTATTGAGCATGTTTTGAATAGCAGAATCTAATGAAGATGTTTTTAGTAGAGGAGAGGTTGGCTGAAATGTAATAACTAAATCGTATGATTTGCCTTCAATTTTTTCAACTGCTTTGAAGCATTCGAAGATTACAGGGTCAAGGGTTGTGTTGTCTTGAGCATTATCTGCATTTCGTTTAAATATTTTAGCATTATTTTTTTTTGCCATATTTAATATTTCATCATCATCAGATGAAACATAAACATCAGGCTTAAAAGTTGAAGATAAAGCGGTTTTGATACTATAATACAAAAGAGGTTTGCCACCAAGAAGCCTCAAGTTTTTTCTTGGAATTCCTTTTGATCCTCCTCTTGCAGGTATTATAACTAGAATATTCATTTTCACTTTGTCGTTTTGTCTGACGAATTCAAATATATCACTTAAATATATATATGTTAGTTTGTTTTGTTGTTATCAAACAATAAGGCTGAACTAACCCAGTAACGAAATCGTATTATCATTATTCCTTTGTGGGGTTTTAAAATGAACAGATAGGCAAAAAATAATATAATAGAAGCTATCCATTTTAGACCTTCATCTAAAATTCTTGTTAGATAACTTAAACGTCCTAATTGAATTGTTCTGATTCTTTCGGATTCCCCAATACCAAGTGCTTGTCTTTTTATGAACTCACTTTTTGTTCTCTCTTCTGGTATTCTATGCTGAACAATTGCGTCAGGAACGTATAAAACCTTCATTTTGTTAGCATACATTCTCATGAATATGTCTTTTTCTTCTCCACCACCTAAACCTGATTTTACTCTACCAAGTGTGACGTTAAAGTCTCCTATTTTATCGAAAACTTCTTTTCGAAAACTCATATTTGTTCCAATGGGATATTTCGATTTGTTGAAATACTTTTTTTTATTTCCCAGATTAAAATAGGCATGCAGAGAATTGAGGTATTTATTTTCCCATAAAGGTGGTTTTGGGCTTTCGTATTTCAGAAAAATTTTACTGCCAATGGCCATGGTTTCTTTTTCTGTTTTAAAATAGAAATCTAATTTTTCAAAATAATTTTCATCAAGTATAGCATCATCATCTACAAAAATGATGACATCACCTTTTGCTTCTTTAATGCCTCTGTTCCGTGCGTATGATAATCCTTGCTGAAGCTCTAAAAAATAAGTTACAGTAAATGGACTGCCGCTTTTAAACTCTTCTGTAAGTTCTTTTGTATTACCAGGTGAGTTATTGTCTACGATAATGATTTCAAATTGAGAACTTTTTAGGCTTTGTCTTTTTATAGAATCAAAAAGCTTTGGTAGAAATCGTTCTCTATTGTAAGTGCTAATTACTGCTGATATCATTTTATTTTTTTTGTTGCTCCCACTTCCATGCACTCTTCATGGCGCTTTCAAGAGTCATTTTAGCTTGCCATTTGAGTTCATTTGAACTCAGAGTAATGTCTGAATAAATTTGTTCTACATCACCGGCTCGTCGGGGTCCTATTTTAAAGTTAATTTGTATTTCATTGACTTCTTCAAATATACGAATAGCTTCCAATACGCTTACACCTTTTCCTGTTCCAATATTAAATACAGATTTATTTCCGTGTTGAATAACATAATTCAATGCTTTAACGTGGGCATTTGCTAAATCTACAACATGGATATAATCTCTTAGACAAGTGCCATCAGGAGTATTATAGTCGTCGCCAAATACAGTAATTTGTTCTCTTTTGCCAATGGCTGTTTCAGTTATTATTGGAACTAAATTACTGGCTTTGTCTGATGAGCAATCGCCAATTAAGCCACTTTCATGAGAACCAATAGGGTTGAAATACCGCAAGGAAACACTGTTAATGTCTGTTTTATTGAGTAGCTCTTCGCAGAGTTGTTTGGTTTCACCGTATGGCGATTCTGCTTTTTTGAAAGGGGCAGTTTCATCAACTGGTAAAATATCTGGATTTCCATACACCGTACAAGATGATGAAAAAATGATATTATTTACCTTAAACGCCATCATTAGTTTTAGTAAAACTTCAAGAGAACCTAGATTATTTTTAAAGTATTTTTCTGGTTCTCGAACGGATTCTTCAACAGATTTAAATGCAGCAAAGTGAATGACGCCTTTGATGTTCTCTTCGCGTTCAAATACCTTTTTTAATTCTAGTTCATTAGTACAATCTACTTCGTAAAAAGAAATCTTATCGCCAATAATCTTTTCAGCTCCAGTAATATTCTGATATGAAGTATTACATAGATTATCAATTATTATAGGAGTAAAACCGTTTTGATAAAGCTCCACAAGTGTATGTGAACCAATATAACCCGCTCCTCCTGTAACTAGAATTTTGTTCATGCTTTAAAAGGTTCTTCCAATTCCTACAACAAATCTATTGGTTTGATAACTGTCTTCATCAACTTCTGGAAATCTGTTCAAGAAAAACGGAAAATCGACCCTTACAGTTAGTGGTTTTACCATTTGTAGCGCTCCCCAATATTTAATGGTTAATGCTACTCCAATTCCAGCATCTGCCCTAATGTCTGAAAAGGCATCTTTTATGTTTTCAGATGAAATTTTAGTAGTATTAATTACACCCGCATCAGCGAATAAGTAGGTAGTTAATGGAAAATTAAATATATCAAGTGGTAATAAATTTTGAAATTCTAATTCAGCACTTATTGAAGCTCCACTTTCACCTGAATAAGACTCAACATATTCACCATTAGCATTTATTTCTGGTGCTAAATAGCCTGAATATCCTCTTAAATTCAGACCGCCACCCATGTGAAAATGATTAGTTGTTGAGCCATAGCCTAACCAATCATCTGGAATAAATCCAGCAGATCTGGTAAATTTATTTTCCATCATTTCTTCTGAGTTAGCACCCGCTAAGTATAACTTTGATTCATTTGCCCAGTTTGAGCCAGTACCGTATTGTCCAAATATCCTTGTGTTAAAATTCAACTTACCAAGCCTATTTTTATGAATAGAAGTGAAGATAAATTTCGAATAATCATAGTCGCTACCAATTGAAGAATTTTTTAGTTCAAGATTGATATTTCCTTTTCCTTTTTTGTAAGAATAGGCGTGCGACCATCCAACAGAGGCAGTATTATTAAACTTGTTAGACTCCCATACATCATAGTTGGTGTACGTTAAATCAGTCTCATTTGATCTGTACATGCTTTTAAAAGAAGCATAAAACGTATTCTTTTTTGAATAGTCTTTCTTTTCAAGTCGAATTTTATTCAGTTTCAATCCGTCAAGAAAACGGCTGTGCAAAGTAATGCTTGAATGTTTACTCCATTTATCTAATCCTGTGTTGTAGTTAAATCTATAAGATATGGGATTATATTTGTCGGCTATTGCTTCGTCAATGTCTTTTTGTAAAACGGCAGTGTTAAGCCAAATGTTTGAGTTTATCTTGTGGTGATAATTCAAGTAACTTCCGTTAAAGTGCCAGCCTAATTTTAAACCATCAAAGTCATTGTACCATACATCTGGACGGCTATTTAGTTGGTATTTTGTCCAGTCTGGCATATTCCATATTCTTGAATCAAAACTTACATCTATTGGCATTTGACTTTTGTTGTTAAGCATATACCTGTCTGCTAAACGGTTAGTTGGGTCAATTTCAACATAGTCGACACCACTAGGAATATTTACTTCTGCAGTATATGTAGGGAATAATTTGCCCCAAGCATGCCATTTATCAAGAACAGTAGCGTTGGTTTTTTTGACAAACCAATTGTTTGGAATGTGAAATTTGTATTCTTTACCATCATTTGCAAAGACACTAAAATCTAGTGGCATTTGCATTTCGCCTTTTCTTTCAAAGGTAATTTTGAAAGTTTCATTGCCTGTTGATTTTATATTTTCAACGCTGTAATCTATGGTTTTAGTAGTTTCTAGCCATTGATCAAAAAACCAGTTTAAATCGACTTCAGTGTGTTCGATAATAGCTTCTCTAAAATCATCAAAATAAGGATGAGCCATTTTCCACTTTTCAAAATAATGCTTCATGGCATTCAGAAACAACTCTTCTCCAAGTACATACTCTAAATTATAAAGCATTGTAGCTGTTTTGTAATAGACGTGTCTGTAACCGCCACCATGACCAACTGCACTGCCAAAATCGTCCGAATGAGTGTTTAGTGGTGGATCATCGTATTTCGTAGCATCTCTCATGTATGCGTAGTATACTCTAGAGTCAATGGCTTTAATTTTTTTAGTAAAACGTTGTCCGTATCTGCTTGATGGCTTTTCTCTTACTAGGTATTCACCATCTATTTTTTTAAGTGCCCATGCAGTTAGAAACTGAGTAAATCCTTCGTCTAAAGCGGCTCTATATGTTTCGTTAGAGCCAACTTGAGCATAAAACCACTGATGACCAATTTCATGCGCTAACAATCCTCTATAACCTGGATCGCTACCACCATCTAGAGTAATCATTGGATATTCCATACCATCTCTAGCGTCTGCAACAATAATTTTATTGTAGGCATACATGCCTATGTCCTCCGAAAATATTCGGATAACTTCAGCTGCAAAATCAGCCGCATTTTGCCATTTTGAGGCGTGTGGCTCTTGCACTAATGATATAGCTCTAATGCCGTTCCAAACAGTCTCGCCAATACGGTATGTAGGGTCAGCGGTAAAGGCGAAATCGTGTACATTTTCAGCATGGTAAATCCATGTTTTTCTTGAAAGACTATCGTAAGGAATGATTATGCTAGGAGTAGAGTTCCATTCTTTATCAGCAAAGTTTTTGATGTCAAGTTTTTCTCTAAGGCTTTCTGGCATTACTTCATCTCTGTTTTGAAGGGCTCCAGTAGCTTCGACAACAAAATTAGAAGCAAAGGTTAAGGCCACGTCAAACGTACCGAAATCTCCGTAAAACTCCTTGCCTAAGTGTTGGTCTTTTGTCCAGCCAAACTTTTTGTCATACACTGCTATTCTTGGATACCATAAAACACCGTCATAATGTTTGTTGCCAAACGCATTAAACGTTTTCATCCGTCTTCTAAGCGAACCAGTATCAAAATAGGTTTTGAAATCCATAGTAATAGTAATGCTGTCACCACTTTCTAAAGGTTCGTTTAGCTCAACCTTCAATATAGTATTGTCTAGTATAGTTTTGACAGTGTTACCTTCAATTCTTAGATTATTCACCACTGTTCCAAGACCTTCCTTTTCGTATCTTCCATAGGTGATATCTTTTTGATTTTGCAAGTGTAATTCTGAACAATACGAATTTGGAATGAAAGCATTCTGGTAAAGATGAAAGTAAATTTCATTTAGAGTATTTGGTGAATTGTTCCAGTAAACTAATTTTTGATTAGCATCAATAATGTCTTTAGTCTCATCAATATTTGCTTTGATGGTGTAATGAACATCTTGTTGCCAGTAGCCCGCAGGCGCTTTATTTTTCCAATAATTAGGATTGTCAGCCTGTCGGTATGTATTTGGTGTAGATACAGGGTTGTAAGGGGTTTGTGCAAAAGTGGTTAAAGAAACTATTGCGGCAATAAAAAATATAAATATTCTCATTAAATTATGTTTGAAATTAATGTTCAAAGTTAAGGTATTTTAAAATTCTAGATGTAGCTTCAAATTTATAAGTCTAGAAGTAAGTCTGTTGGGCACGCCAAATTGATATCCATTGGTGTCTTTTACCCATAGAAAAGATATGGTATTGTCAATATCTAAGAGGTTGAAGACTTCCATGCTTATCCAAGTTGTTTTGGTAAATCCAAAAGGGTTAAATCGTTTGGTTTCTTTTCCTTCTTTTTTAATCACAGCAGAAAAACCGATATCAACTCTTCTGTAATTTGGTAATTTAAAGTCATATTCTCCTTTATAGCTTCCCGGCGCAGTAAGGGGTAGGCGTGAACCATAAACCAAATTCAAATGCATTTTGAAGTTTGGATTTTTTGGTAAATAATCTTGAAAAAATAAATTGAAATTTACTAATTGATCAGTAGGTCTATCATAATAGCCTGGCTCAATTGTATTACCTTCGCTATCAACATAACTATCATTTAATATATCTGCTTTTGTATCTAAAAGAGATAGGCTAGCCCATGATTCTATGCCTTTTACAAACTCCCCATTTATTCTGAAATCTAGGCCTTTTGCATAGCCTACTGCATCATTGTTAGCGTAGTAGCGAATTCTTACATTTTCAACCTCATAAGGGATTAGGTCGGTAATATCTTTGTAATATACTTCTGACACTAATTTGAATGGACGTTGCCATATTTTAAAGTTATAGTCACTACCTAATACAAAATGGATGGATTTTTGAGATTTAATATCATAATTAATTTTCCCATTAAAATCGCGAAGTTCTCGGTAAAAAGGCGATTGGTAGTAGTAACCGGTTGAGAACCTGAAAACAATATCGTTTTGCCATAATGGTTGGTAGGATAACGATACTCTCGGACTGAATAAATACTCCTCATTTAAGTCCCAATATGAAGTTCTGATACCTGATGTTAAATCAAATTTTCCAAGCTGTTGACTAAACTGCATATAGGCAGTATGTCGGTATGAGTCTAGCTTGATTGATGTCCTAAGCGCTTCGTTCAAATAGAAAGGAGTGGGGTTTTGAATACCTAAACCTATGGAGTCTGCAGGGTGAGGGAGCGAAAAATCTGATGAATCAATCAGAGTCCATTCGTTTATTTCGTCTTTGATGATTTCTCTTTGTGACTTTATGCCCCATCTAAATTCAAAATCATCTTTAAAATAAACACCTTTGTGTTCAGCATTGTATACTGTAGCTTTTAAATAGTTTCTAGCATGATCTAGATGCGAGCCTACACCAATGTTGAAAGTGGATTCGCCAAAAGTTTCAGAGCCTAAATCGTTATCTACTTCAGAAAGCCAATATTGTCCTAAAATATCAAAGGTTTCACTTTCAAAGGTCTGAAATGCAGACAGGGTCATCTGTAATTTCAAATTACTTTTTGGCAAATACTTAAATTCGTGCGCACCAAAAAAAGTTTCATAACTATCCACTTCTTGCCCCTCAAAATAAATGCGTAACTCTAAAGGAACGCTAATGGTGCCAAAACGAGTTGTTTTATTACTAGGGATATGTTGGTATTTATTTCTCGAGTAGTTGAGCAGTGTACTCATCGAAAACTTGTTGTTGAACTTATAGTCTGTAAAAGATTGAACATCTGTAAAGCTAGGTTTGTATTCTCCTTGTGTTTCCAGACTATTGAGAAGGTATTGATTAGATTTATTTCTTACGCCTAATAAATAGGAAAGTGTTTTTGATTTATTAGCGCCTTCTAAGTGAAGATTAGCACCTAATAAACTAAGGGTTGCAGAGCCTCCAAATTCGGTTGGTTTCTTGTATTGTATATCCAATACAGATGACATCTTATCACCGTATTGTGCACCGTATCCACCAGCAGAAAACTTAATCGACGACACCAAGTCTGAATTTACAAATGACAAGCCTTCTTGCTGACCTGACCTTATAAGAAAAGGCCTATATATTTCTATGCCGTTAACGTAGACAAGATTTTCATCAAAATTACCACCTCTAACTGAATATTGGGAGCTAAGTTCACTAGACGAACTGACACCAGGTAGAGTTTTAATTAAACCTTCAACACCGCCGCTAGTGGAGGGAAGTGATACAGCATTTTTTACATCTACTTTTTCAAATGTGTTTGTTCTGGTTTTTTGGTCTTCGATTTCAATATTATCAATTGAAACACCTATGATATTTAAAGATACGTTTAGCTCATAGCTTTGCCCATTCTTTAGCATGGGTAGTTTTATTTGTTTTGTCCTATAACCAACAAAAGAAAAAATAGCTTCTTGATTTTGATTAGCAGAAACTTTTAATGAATAAAACCCATCAGAAGCAGAAATAGTCCCTTTGTTCTTATTGAGAATAGTAATGTTTACACCTTCAATAGGCTTACCATCATTAGAGGTTAAAAAACCCTTTATGGTTTGCGCATTACTGGAGAAAGTAAAAATTAAGAATATGAGAAAAAGAAACTGTTTCATTATCAGACCACAAATGTATTAATAATCAACATAAAAAATCTCTAATTAAGTTTCATATTATTCTAACTTTGTTACCATTGATAACTTTCTAATTTTCAATATAGTATTTATGAAGAAAATATTGGTTTTGTGTACAGGAAATTCTTGCCGTTCTCAAATGGTTCATGTTTGTTTAAAATCTCTTTTAAACGAAACCCTTTTTGAAATATACAGTGCTGGAATAGAGGCACATGGAATTAATCCGTACATGAAAAAAGCAATGGAACAGCTTGATTATTCTTTAGAAGGTCATACTTCTAATACCATGGATGAATACGATGGGATTCACTTTGATTATGTGATAACCGTTTGTGATCATGCGAAAAATAATTGCCCTTATTTTAAAGATGCTACGAGCAGAATTCATCACTCTTTTGAAGATCCAGCAGATGCTCAAGGTACCGATGAGGAAAAAATGCTTGTTTATGAAAAGGTAAGAGATGAAATTATTGAATACTGTAAAGAGCTAGTCAAAAGTTTATAAACTACCTGTAGAATTCAGCTGTATAAGTTGTAGTATTATCTACCATGTCTGTAACAACTAATTTGAATTCATGTTTACCAGCTTTTAATTCTCTAAAATAATGTGTTAATCTATCGCTTTTTGGCTCATATTCCATCAATACCCATTCTCCATCAATATAGCCGTTATATGTTTTTATACCACTAAAATCGTCTTTGATATTCATTTTTAGGGTAGAACTTTTCATGCTTTTACCTGGGTAAATATTTAACCCTTTTACAATAGGAGGAATAGTGTCAACAGTTACACTGTATTTGCCAAAAGTTTTAGTTTTTGTAGAAATTTCCCCATTTTCATATTTTCCTCCAACATAAGATAATTTGCCTTTATCGTTTATGTTGCAAATGAATGCTTTTGAGATTAAGTCAGTAGGGACATTTGCCTTTATTTCAATTGAATAGCTGTTGTGTACGGCTGTTCTTGAGTTATGAATGTGGTGAACTGGTGAGTATAGAGTTGAATCTTCAGTCATTTTATATTCAAAATACAAAGTATCGTATAATGAGTTGGTGGGGATGTCTACCGTTACGTGTTCGTTTTTGAAATAATTTCTTGAGTTGAATAGAAATACCTTTACAAAGGGAACGGAGTCTTTGATAATTAACGAATCAAATTCTACTTTTTCTACATAAAATTTAAGTAGTGACGAATTACCATAAACATCGTCAACAAATATTTCGACGGTTTGAATACTATCATGTGGCAAAATGCTACCATTATTACTTATGAAGTCATAAATGGACAGCTTATTATTGGGTTGAATGTAGCATTTGTGAAATTTTATATTGCTTTCTATTTTTTCATAATAATCTACATGTGAATTGATGTAACGACTTTCTTGAAATGCAAATTCTTCCATATTGTGCGAATAAGACAATTGGTCATCAACAAAGATTTCAATAGAATAGACTCCGTTTTTATTATTGGCGCCATTTAACAGATCATACGTATGAATTCCTAATGCATAGGGACCAGAAACTTTAACAGTATCTTTCAAAGTATATTCGCCGTATTTACCAATCACTGTCATTAGTTTATCGGCGTATTGACCATCAATTTGGGTCTTTGAAGATTTGGAGTATACTTTTAAATTTTTAATGATTGGAGAAATATTGTCTTTTATATCTAGCCCAAATCGAAGGCCATTGAGAGGGTTTTGGTTTTTACTGTTGCGAATTTCAAAATGAAGGTGAGGAGCAAACGAGCTACCTGTGTTTCCAGAAAGACCGATAACGTCTCCTTTTTTGACCCTTAAAAAATCGGATTTTGGAAATAACTCAATATCATAGCTTTGTGCTTCATATTGTTGCGCAACAACGTAGTCTTGAATTTTAGCATTATACCTCATCAAATGGGCATAAACCGAACTGTAACCATTATCATGTTCTATGTATATAGCTTTGCCGTATCCGTATGGAGAAACTTTAATTCTAGACACATAGCCATCAGCAATAGCATATATTTTTAAGCCCGATTGCCCTTGGGTTTTAAAGTCTATACCAGCATGAAAATGGTTAGGTCTTAGTTCTCCAAAAGTTCCAGATAATATCAGGGGAATATCAAGAGGCGCGCCAAAGTAATTTTGCGGATGGTCTTGTGCTTTAACTTCCTGAAATAAAAGAACTAAAACTATGTAGATTAAAAACTTATGCATCTGTTTTATAAAGGTAATTAATGAGTCGGCAAAAATAACACTAAAAAAATAACGTAATACTTTGTAATTCTGTTATGCAATGTTAAATTTGCTAAATCGTTTCAATTGAACGTAGTTTCGCGAAAATTATGAAAGCAACCATCCAAAGATTATACAGCAAAATGGAATCTTTGATTGCTAAATATGAAGCTGTTAATGCGCAACATAAACAGTCGCTTATTCGTATCGAAGACCTTTTAAAAGAATTAGAACTTCGTGAACAAGCTATCAAACAATTGGAAGATAAAAACAAAATCTTAAAGCTTTCTACCTCTATTCAATCTGAACAGGGAGATAACAAAGCGGCGAGAAAAAATATAAATGAGTTGGTGCGGGAAATAGACAAATGCATCGCTTTATTGAACAAATGATTTTAATTGCTCTATGAAAGAGTTGAAGATAAAAGTAACAGTCGCAAATAGGGTTTACCCACTCACTATCAGAAGGGAAGACGAAGAAGGAGTGCGTAAGGCTGTGAAAACCATTGAGGATAGATTGAAAATCTATGAGTCAAGGTTTGAAGCGAGAGACATGCAAGACCTTCTAAGTATGTGTCTGCTAGAAATGGCTGTTAAGGTGTTAGGCGATGAGCAAAAAGTGAAAGTTGACAGCAGCTTGGAAGATAAATTATTAGCAATGGAGTCTATTATCGACAAACATTTATAAAAAAACGTTCTTTACATTTTAACCCGCATCAATCCAGTTTTTAAACTCAACAAGTTTTAAATTGGGGAATGACTTATGCTTTCAAAAACCGGCCTCAACCCTCGTGGTTTCTTTACAGAACAGTGGACTTTTGCGATTGTGTAGCAGCCCCATTCATATTTTTATGGAGTTTAATAACTCAATGATTGGTGTGGGTTTTTTTTATTAAAATATAAAACTAAAAAACAATGAATGTATCCATTTTAATTTTACTGACACTTTCTGGCCTTATAGTTGGAGGAGTAGTGTCTTTTTTAATTTTTAAAAATAATCTAAAGAAACAATCAAACTCTCTATTGTTAGAAGCAAAAAAGGAGGCTGAACAGATAAAAAAAGATAAAATTCTTCAAGCCAAAGAAAAATTTATTGAATTAAAATCTGAACATGAGAAGTTTATTTTTCAACGAAAT
>Ga0209653_1002060_pt1 | contig 15143 bp, 14 predicted proteins | sample SaaInl6LU_22_DNA_FD_184644 | JGI IMG/M metagenome (GOLD analysis project Ga0209653, IMG submission 184644) | Marine microbial communities from expanding oxygen minimum zones in the Saanich Inlet - ESP_116LU_22_DNA (SPAdes) (version 2) | ecosystem: Environmental > Aquatic > Marine > Intertidal... | reverse complement strand
TTTTATTACCATAGTGAAGTATATTTGGTGGTTCGTGAAATGTTGTGCTTATACCATGACCACAAAAATCTCTTACAACTGAAAAACCTTTTTCTTCAACAAATGATTGTATTTCATAACCAATATCACCAAGTCTTATCCCTGGTTTTAAAATCTTTATTGCCCTCATCATAGACTCATATGTTATATCAATTAGATTATTTAATTTTACCGAAGTATTACCTATCGAGAACATTCTACTTGTATCTCCATAATGTTCATCAACAATAGCTGTTACATCCACATTAATTGCATCACCATCTCTTAAAATTCTATCAGAAGGAATTCCATGACAAACAACATGATTTAAAGATGTGCATAAAGATTTTGTAAACCCTCTATAATAAAGTGGAGCAGAATATCCTCCATGGTCTCTTATAAATTCGTACCCAAGTTTATCAATGTAATCAGTTGAGACACCTTCCTTAATATTAGTGGTAAGCATATCCAAAGTTTGTGCTGCTAGTTTTCCAGCAACTCTCATTTTTTCAAATTTTTCTTTATAATCAGACATCAATAATTTTTAGTCTTTTATCTATATAAATTTTTTTAGAACTTATCTTACATCTATAAGCAAGGAACTTAACACCAGCTTTTTTAGCTAGCAAATAATTATTGTAATAATTAATATCAATGTCTTTAGCTATTTTAAATTTTTCCATATTTTGAATTTGAACTAAGAATAATAAATAAGCATTAAATCCTTTTTTTAGAGTATCTATTAGTGTTAATAAATGTTTTGAGCCACGTTCTGTTACAGCATCAGGAAATTCAGCGGTTTTTTTATCTCTAAAAAGAGTGACATTTTTAACCTCTAGAAAACTTTTTTTTTCATTTCTTTCTATTAGAAAATCAAATCTAGTTTCTTTATTGAAAAATACTTCAGGCTTAATTAAATTACTATCTTTAAGTTCCTTTATAAGATTATTCTTTAAAGCATGGTGTGTTATCTTATTGGCAATATGTGTATTTACACCAACTAATTTTTTTTTTGTTTTTATAATTTCCAATCCATATTTAAGTTTTCTTTTTGGATTATTGTTAGGAAGTAAATAAACTTCGTTGCCTTTATCTAATAAACCCCGCATTGATCCAGTATTTGGGCAATGTGCAGTAACAACCTTCTTATTTAATTTTATATCTGTAAAAAAACGTTTATATCTTTTTATTAATTTACCTTTAATTAATTTTTCTTTAAATTCCATAGAAACAATATTAGTTAATTATATTAGATGGAATTTTCTATTTTAATTTCTAGTTATAATAAAGGAAAATATATTAAAAAATGTATAACCTCTTGTTTAAATCAAACAGAAAAAAATTTTGAAGTTATACTTTTTGATAATTATTCAACTGACAATACACTCAAAATTTTATGCAAATTTAAAGATAAAATCAAAATTTTTAAAAAAAAAAGAATTAGTAAATTTGCAGCTGTAAATCAAATTGATTTAATTAATCAAGCTTTTAAAAAATCAAAAGGTAGATTTATTTGTCTTTTAGACGCAGATGATTATTTTAATATAAATAAATTAACTATTTTAAAAAACTATTTTTTAAAAAAAAAGAATATCAATACAATCTTTGATTTACCTATTAAAAAATATAATTCTCAAAACATAAAATTTAATAATAAAAAAAAAATACAAAAAAATATTTGGCCCTCAATTATTCCTACAAGTGGTATTTCTTGTGAGAGGGTTTTTTTTAATAAATTCATGAAAACATGTTTTTTAAAAAAATATAAAAACCTTGAGATAGATTTTAGACTTAATGTTTATTCAAGAAACTTAGATAAAAACTTTTTTATTTGTAAAGATGATATAACTTACTATAGGCAAGTTAATGATGGAATAATGTCTAATATAAAAAAATTTTCAAAAAAATGGTGGGTGAAACGTTTAGAAGCACACAATTTTATGGAAAAGTTACTTTCTAATTATAGTTTAAAGTATAATAATAAATTAGATTTTTTAATATCCAAAATATTAGGATATTAAAATTACTATTTATGGCAAATAAAAATATTAAAGCTTCAATAATTATTATTGGAAATGAAATTCTCTCTGGAAGAACTCAAGACACAAACACAAGTACTCTTGCTAAATGGTTAAATTCTATTGGTGTTAAAATTGCAGAAGTAAGAATCATACCAGATGTAGAAGAAATAATTGTTCATACAGTTAATTCGTTGAGAAGAAAAAATGATTATGTATTTACAACTGGAGGAATAGGTCCTACACACGATGATATTACTGCTTATTCGATATCAAAAGCTTTTGAAAAAAAGTATCAATTACATAAAGAGGCTTTTAAGATACTAGAGGTGTATTATAAGCCTGGTGAATTTAATAAAGGTAGACAAAAAATGGCTTGGATGCCTGAAGATTCCAAATTAATTTTAAATCCAAGTAGTGGTGCCCCAGGGTTTATAATTGAAAATGTTTTTTGTTTGCCTGGTGTTCCTTCAATTTTAAAATCAATGTTAGGTAGTTTAAAAAATAAAATTGCAGGTGGTGAACCAATTTTAAGTCATACAATTAGCTTAAGGACAGTTGAAAGTGAAATTGCAAATTCTCTGACCAAAGTACAAAATGATAACGAAGATGTTGAGATAGGAAGTTATCCTTATTTTCAGGCAGGTAAACTGGGAGTATCAATTGTTATTCGATCAGAAAGTCAGTTAAAAATTAATAAATGTAATGCTGAAATCTTAGATTTTGTAAAAGAAAAAAAAATAAAAATTGTAGAGAGATAAGTGCTTTATTTTGCTTACGGTAGCAATTTACATCATTTTCAAATGAAACGTAGATGTAAAGATAGTATTTTTTTAAAAAAAATAAATTTAGATAATTTTAGATTAACTTTTAGAAGCAATTATAGAGCAGCAGATATAGAAGTAAAAAAAAACTCAATAGTCCCAGGTGGTCTTTTTGAAATTTCAAAAAGTGACGAAAAAAAACTTGATATTTATGAAGATTATCCAATTTTATATAAAAAATATTATTTTACGTATTATGGTAATAAAGTGATGACATATACAATGGTTAACAAAACTACCTTTCGTTACCCGACAGAAAGATACCTTAATATAGTGAAAAGAGGTTATAAAGATTGTGATTTAGATAAAAAATATTTGTTAAAAGCCTTAAATGAAAGAAAATGATCTTTTTAAGACCAAATAATATATTTGAGTTTTTTATTCAATTTTTAATAAATATAATTTTTAGATTTAGACAAAGTATTAACAAGCGATTAATTAAAAAAGTGGAAAATAATATTTTTATTTCAGGTGAATTTTTTGAAAATATTTCTAGGGGAAATTATAGAATTGTGTTTTCATCATTAGATAGTTTTCCTCAAAAAAAAGATTATTTTAAATATAAAAAAAAAATTTGGGTTTTTCATAATTCGGATGAAACTTTTAATCTTAATATAAAAAAAAAGTTAGATTATTTTCACCCAAAAAAGTGTTTTTCACAAAACTTAATTATATATAAAAAGAATTATCATTTTTTACCTATAGGTTTAGAAAATAGTAAATTTCATAACAATGGTGATATCAAGGATTTTTTAAGATTAAGAAAGGTAAATTTAAAAAAGAAACCGAGGATTTTATTTGGATTTAAAAATACTAATCCGATAAGAGTTCAACTTAAGCATCAATTTAAAAAACTTGAAATTACAGATGAAACCAATGGATGGAATTCATTTTTTTATAGAAGAATTCTTTTAAATTATATGTTTGTAATTTGTCCACAAGGTAATGGTATTGACACCCATAGAATGTGGGAAGCATTATATCTCAGAACTATACCAATAATAAAAAAAAATATGATCTCTGATTATATTAAAAAAGCGAAAATACCAGTATTAATTCTTAATAAATGGTCAGATTTATCAAAATTCGATGAAAAACAACTTCAAAAAATCTATTTTTCAAAAAAAAAACTTTTTAATAATAGATATCTTTTTCAAGAATATTGGAAAAAATTAATTAAGTAATCTCTTAAAAAATTACTCATTACACTTCTTAAATAAATACAATTACAAAACTTATAAAATTGATTAATATCCTTAAGTTGAAATCTGTATACACAAAGGACTTAAAATTCTTTCCGATTGCTGAGTGCTAGCTTGAGACTGGCCCGGGGCACCAAAAACGTTTATATATTGCTAATCATATCAAATGAGTTGGCAGGGTAGTTCATGTCGCGCTAATTAAAAAAGATTTGGTAGAATTAGTCTTCACAAAATTAAAATCAAAGAAGCCTAATATAGGTTAAATTGTTATAACTCTTTATGTCTTCTGCTGTAACTTTTAAATTAAAGTCTATTTCATTCATTAATGGTTTTTTAGATATATCTCCATTGTCTATTAAGGGAGGAAATTCATAATAAATTTCTATATTTTTATTAATGTTATCAAAATCATTTTTTGAAGCCTTATAATCTCTCAGTCTAAATAAAATTTTATCTACATCTATTTGATAATTTTTAGAAAATAGCTTTTTCATTATTTCTAATAAAAAGACATAAAAAGTTTTTACCAAACTGAGTTTAGTAAATTTATGATAATACCCTGAATTGTGCTGTATATGTTTTAAAGTATAAAAATCTCCTTTATTAATATCATAATTATCCTCAAGAATTATATTCTTAATATTAAAAAATTTTGATTGAATCAATCTTTGGTAGTGATTTACATGATCATCGAAAAATACAAGTGTATTTTCTGGAATATTAGAAAATTTTTGATATTTAAAGTCTAAATTAGAATAAGTTGCTTTTTTAGAGATATATATTCTTTGACTTAAGTCTAAATCAATACAAAGTATTTTTGCATCAGGTAGTGTTTTTTCAATTAACCAAGTTGATTGGCCTTTATAAATTCCAGACTCAATAACAAATTCTGGTTTTATCTTTTTAAGTATGAAATAAGTTGCAAACATGTGCTGAAATCTCATTCCATGTAAATTATCAGTAATAGGTCGCTCCTTATAAATTTGATTAAAAAATTTAATTTCCTTTATAATTTCCTCGTTACTCCATGTTACAGTTTTACTTTTAAAATGTTTCATAATAAGATTTATATATTAGTTTTTTAAAGATTTATTAACAAAAATTATATAAATAAATTAATGCTCTCCAAATATGTCATTTACCTAACCTTGTTACCCTTTACAGTAGTTTTATCTAAATGGGTCATAAGTTTTTATTATTATGGAGATTTTTTTAATGATTTTAAATATTTTTTAAATTTTAATGATCAACAATATTTTCCATATATAATATCACTTTCAAATCTTGATTTTTCACCGTCACATAATTCTTTGTTTCAAGCTGACGGTGTTACATCTTTTCCTTATGCGTCAATATTATTTCATGCACTATTGTTCAAAATCTTAGATTTGCCAAGTATCATTTTTTTAGAATTAATTTTTTATATTCTGGTCTATTATTTAGTTTATTCTTTTTTAAGAAAATCAAATGTTAACAAAATATCAGCATCATTTACTGCTTCTTTAATTTTTTTTTCACCAGTTATTTTAGAGTATGTAGATTTTTTTTTTAAAAATATAAATTTTGTTAATATTAAAGATTTAATATTCAATTATCATTTGATTAGTTTGCGCTTCCCTCGACCACTTGTCACAAATTTATTTTTCTATACATCTTTATTAATTTTAATAAATTTTTTAAAAAATGATTTTGAAAAAAAAAAAGATTATGTTTTATTTGGCATAATATTATCTTTACTTATACAAAGCTTTATATACTTATTTATTGTTATAGGATTAGTATATTTTATATTATCTGTTTCAAATATTTTTAATAATAAAGAAAAAGTAAAAATAAAATTAAAATACAATTTTGTTTTAATTTTGGTTTTTTTAGTTGTGACGCTACCATTTATATTTCAGAATATTTATGCTGAAGATGATTATGTCGCAAGAATCGGCCTTTTTCCAATTAATTTTGAAAAGAAAAAATTATTATTTAGATATACTGTTGAACATTATTTAGGTTTGAATAATATTATTTTTATTTCAGCAGTAATTCTTTTTTGCATTTTATTTAAAAAAAAATTTAAAAAAAAATATTCACTTTCTATTAGATTATATTTAATTCTAGTTATATCTTCATATATAGCGCCTTTGTTATTCATTATATTTTCACCTTACATAGTATGGTTTAAGCATTTTTTTGATGTTAAAAATTTAATTTTTATTCTTGGTATATTTTTATTTAGTGCATTAATAATTGAAAATTATTTTTATAAAATTATTCTTACAAAATTATTAGTATTTTATTTTATTTTGTTTGGTTCAGGACACATATTTTATCAGTTTTCAATTATAAAAAATAATTTTTTAACCAATCAAGACTACTTTAATGATTTAAATAAAGTTATTATTTATTCAGATGAAATAATTAATGATAAGAAAAAAAATAATATTTTTTCAAACTCTATTATTATTAATAATTATTATATTTATAAAAAACAAAATATAACTTACCCTGATGGTTTCAGTAATGCTCTCAATGATGATAAAATGGAAAACCTAATGATAAATTCATTAAAATCTATCGGTTATTCGAGTTTAGACTTTAAGAATTTGCTTAAAAATAAAATATCGTGGAGATATTTTAATGAAATATTTCAAATCTCACATTTAAAATATCAATTTAGCTATTTATATACATATTCAAATATCGAAGATTATTCTGATTATGAAATTGAATTTTTAAAAAAACGTAATTTTTTTTGGAGTGAATCTATCGCCTTATCTAACAAAGAAGTCAATAGACTTTCTGATAAATTTGATGCTTACAAAGTTATAGATGAAATTAGTCCTAATATAGTAATTATAGATAAAAAACAATTTGATGTAAAACCAAGTAGCCTGAATAACTATAATGAAATATTTGATACTAAATATTTTCGCTTGATTGCTCGTAATTAAAATAAATTTTTATTAATAAAATACTAAATTAACATATTAACTGCCAAAATTATTTTAACAATTTAAGAAGTTGAGATATAAAGAAATATAGATATAACAATGCAATTCATTAGAGCCCTCGTGGTGAAATTGGTAGACACAAAGGACTTAAAATCCTTGCCGCTTGCGGAGTGCCAGTTCGAGTCTGGCCGAGGGCACCAAAAATGTTTCTAATTTATTAAATATGATAAAAAAAATTTCAAAAATATATATTGCTGGTCATAATGGGCTAGTTGGTAGGGCGGTTCATGATGCGCTTATTAAAAAAGGTTATACAAATATTATTTTTATAAAAAAAAAAAACCTTGATCTTACAGATGAAAAAAAAGTTGAAAATTTTTTCAAAAAAGAGAAACCTCAGTATGTAATAATTTGTGCTGCAAGAGTTGGTGGCATAATGGATAATCGTGATAATTCTTTAGAATTTCTTTTAACTAATATCTTGATTGAAAAAAATTTATTATTAGCAGTTAAAAAATATAAGATTAAAAGAACCATATTTCTTGGGTCTTCATGTATTTATCCAAAAAAATCTAAAACCCCAATAAAAGAAAGTTATTTAATGACAGGTAAACTTGAAGAAACAAATGAGGCATATGCTCTTGCAAAAATAGTTGGAGTCAAACTTTGTTCCATTTTATATCAAGAGTATAAAAAAGACATAGTTTGTCTTATGCCTACGAATATTTATGGAGAAAACGATAATTTCAATATAGCTTCAAGTCATGTTATTCCCGGTTTAATTTCAAAATTTATTCTTGCTAAAAAAAAACATACTGATGTTAAAATTTGGGGTTCTGGTAAACCAATTAGGGAATTTATACATGTTAATGATGTAGCGGAGTCTATAATTGTTACATTAAAAGCAAGTCAAACCTCATTAAAGAAAATTATGCATAATAAACTGCCCATATTTAACATAGGGAGTGGCGAGTCTTTATCTATTAAGAAATTAGCTTATTTGATTAAAGGCTTGGTTGGATTTAATGGTAAAATTTTTTTTGATAAAAATTATCCAGATGGAACATTAAATAAAAATTTAGATAGTAAAAAAATTAAATTATTAAAATGGAAGCCTCAAATTAAGTTAGTTGATGGTTTAATGAACATCATAAACAAGCGGAATAAATAAAAATGTTATACGATTTTATAATCGTAGGTACTGGTCCATCTGGCAGTGTACTTGCTTCAAATTTAGGTAACGCAGGTTTTAAAATTGCAATGATTGATAGAGCTACAGAGGTTAAAAAAAATGACAAAAATTCATTTATTTATTCTCCATACATAAATAACTCACCTTTTAATTATACCCCTTTGTTTAGCAATCAATTAGGAGGTAATAGTGCTTTATGGAATAATAAGTGCTACTTAATATCAAAAGAAGAATTTAATTCAGAAAATTGGGGTTTTGACTACAAAGAATTAAAAAAAAATTCAGAATTGTTGTCTAAAAAATTTAAGATTGATCATAACAAAGTTAATAAAAAAATTGTTAAAGATAAATATACTTATTCAAAATCTTATAGAATAAAAAAATTAGGTAATATTTTCTATTATTTAAAAATAAAACAACAAAAAAATATAAAAATTTTTTCACATTCATCACCAATAAAGTTAATTTTTGATAACAAGAAAAAAATAAAGAGTATAATTATTAAAGATATTTTAATTAATAAAGAAATGAGTCTAGAAGTTTCAAGAGCAGTTATTTTTTGTGCTGGAGGACTTGGCAACCCCCATATACTTCAAAATCTTTTAAAAGATGTAAATAAAAAAATTGGAGTATATTTAAGTGATCATCCACATATAAATTTGGGAAATTTTAACAGTAAAATAGCAAAAAAATCAAGCTATTTTGGAAAATACTTTTTAAATAAAAATTCAGATACAGAAAATAATCTCTATTTACAAAAAGAAAAAAAATTTGTTGGTATCAACTTAGATCTATCAGGAGATGGAACTAAGATTATAAAAAAAATTTATTGTAAACTTAATAGATTAACACCCAAAGTTCTATTAGTACTTTTGATTAAATATTACAATGTGTTTTTAAAATGTATTAATAAAGTTTTATCAATAACAAATGTTAAAGGTAAATATTCTTTTGAGTTTTTTTTTTCACAAGAAAAAAATGTTAAAAACTCTGTTAAGATTATTAAAAATACAAAGGATAATTTTGGTAATTATAAATCCAATATTAATTGGTTTATTTCAAAAAAAGACAAAAAACAGTACCAGAGATTTATAAATAGTATAATTGGAACCAAAGGATCATTTAATCTTACTAATAAAAATTATTCATTTTTAAGTAAAAATATTACCACTGGATTGCACCCAAGCTGCACAACACAAATTTCATCTAATAAGCTTAATGGGGTTGTTGATAAGAATCTTAAAATGTTTGGTTACAAAAATATTTTTATATGTGGCTCAAGTGTGTTTAGATTAAATGGTTTTACAAATCCCACATGGACAATTATGACGCTAGCAAACAGATTATCAAGGCATCTAAATAATTTGTACTAGAGTTTTTTTTGTTTCAAATCTTAAATTTATTAATTTCATTTTCAGTTTATGTATAATTATGTTCGCTAATATTAAAACTTTTAATTTAAAAATATCCACCAAAGTTGTATTTTTAATACAATACAAACTTTTTAAATCAATATAAGTCTCATTAAGTATTTTGATATTTGACATTTTAACAAGATCATTTTTATATAAACTTAAATTTTTTTGTTTAAAAGTAGTAAAATATAACTCTGATATTTTATGTAATAAATTGATCTTAGATTTACTAATATTAGAATCTTTAAGTATTTCTAGTTTTTTTAAGTGATTGATTGAACTGGTAGATATTACAATATTATTAATGTATCTATTAGTGAAAATAAAAAAAGCTCTTGCTTGCAGTTTTGAAATATTATTTTTTTCTAATTCTTTGTTAAATTTGGCAGAATTTGATCTCATGTTTATTTTTTTTTGGTCCTCATAGAAATCTCTATATATAAAATTATTAATTCCTCCACCTAATCCCCTTAAAACTAAAATTTTTTTATTATTTAATTTGCAGTATTTAAAAAAATTGTAATCAAAATAATTTTCTATCAATGAATAATGAATAGCAAAATTGATTTTATTAGTCTTATATATTCTAGAAATTTTTTTATAATTGTTTGGAAAAATAGTTAAATAAACATCTTTTAAGTTTAGGTTTGATCTAATTATTGCTATGGCTTTATTCAAATCTTTAAATTTTCTAATATCAAAAAATTCATTGATTTGGATATTAATTTTTTTTGAACTTCCTATCATTTTGCTAACGTAGAAAATTTCTAACAAAAATTGATCCATACTATTAAATTGTGCTTTTATATAAAAAGTAGACTTTGACTTTGAAAGATTCTTGCACTTAGAAATATAGTCTAATGAATAATTATAGGATAATGAAATATGTAAATCTTTATTATTCTTTAGCTGATGGTTGATGACAGAGACATATTTTTCTAACTTTTTTTTATCAAGATCCCAACCCAACCTTGATGTGCCAATAATAATATTAGCCATAATCTTTATTTTTAAGTATTCCTAAACTTCCACTATCCTCTAACAATAAATAGAATGATTTTGTTTTATTATCATAAATAATATCCCTTATGCGTTCATTAACTATAATTCTTTCCTTAGATATAATTCTAGTATAGTCCTCATCCATTGTAAGTCTAAAAATGCTTTCACCTTTAAGTGAAGTTAAAAGTATATTATTTCCCCATAAAATGTTAAAATCCTTATTTACTTCTATAAGTTGAGAAACTCCAACTGCGGGCACAAAAGAATATATTGGTTCAACAAAACCATTTTGAGCATGATTTTTTTTGTATATGATCTTATCGCTATAAGATGTTCCATATGAGGCTATGGGCCATCCATAATTTTGCTTAAATTTGATATTGTTGAGTTCATCTCCACCAATCGGACCATGACTGCTAGTGATTATCTCTCCTTTATTTACCACAACTAAGCCTTGAGGATTTCTTAATCCTTTTGCGTAAACTATACCATTGCGATTTTTTAGATCAATCAAAAGTACTTTTCCTAAAAAAGAATTGTCATCTTGGGAAGTTTGTACATCTCCAAAAGTGCCAGTTGTTAACAATAATTTATTTTCTTCTTCATGTTTGATGATAGACATCCTTCCACCATTTTTTTGTGAATTGAAAAATCCTCTTTTAGATTTATCTAGTACAACACAATCTTTATATGAAAAAAAATCTTCGAATATAAGATTTGTTAAGTCAATTTTAGCCTTAATAATTGATGTATTGTAGCAGTTAAAACCTAATTTTTTTGAGTAACTCATATAGAGGTCACCATTAAAAACTAATAGATCATCTGGAGATATATCTTCAAATAATGAAGGTGATCTTTTTAAAAAAAAATTATCATCCTTAATTATATTCTCTAGATTGGTTTTTATCTCAACTTGTTTACTTTTCTTAGTTATATTCTTCGTGTTAATATAGGAAAATTTTCCATAACCAGAAACAATAATAATGTTATCATTATAAATTTCAACATAACCAACCGCCTTTCCTCCACCATCTAACCTATTGGTGACATGTAAAAGTCTTATTTTACTAAAATCAAGATTAATCAGTGCAGTTTCAGGAAAATCTTTGTAGTTTTTGTAAAAGACCGAATACTTTTGATAATCATTACTCCAACTTAAAGTTTTTTTTAAAATCAACCTAACATCATAAGGTAGTTTTCTATAAATCTTTTTAGATTGCGAAGCTAAAATAGAAAATAGTATAACAATCAATGCTAAAAAAAAAATTCTTTTCATAATAGATTTAACTTTATATTATATATATCATTTAATTTTTTTAATATAATTAAAAACTATGGATCGTAAGATATTTTTATCAATTTTAACTGTTGTTAGAAATGATGAAAAAAATATTGAAAAAACAATTCAAAGCGTAATTAGTCAGAAAGAGGATACAGATGAATATTTTGTAGTAGACGGTAGCTCAACAGATAACACACAAGCTATAATAAAAAAATATATTAGCCATATAAATAAATTTATAAGTGAACCTGATAAAAATCTCTATGATGCAATTAATAAAGGAATTAAATTATGTACGGGAGATATAATTGGTATTTGCCTGTCAGGCGATCATTACAAGCCTGGTGCATTTAAATTAGTTAAAGATTATTTTACCAAAAACCAAAATTTAGATTTCTTCTTTGGATCTATAATAAGAAATTATGTTGGTGCTACCGTTATAAAACATGGTTTTAACCCCAGAAGAATCTTATTCAATTTTGACGCACAAACCTCTATCTCAACTGGTTTTTTTATAACTAGAAAAGCACAGGCAAATGTTGGTGATTATGATATAAATTTTCCTGTATCATCAGATTATGATTTTTTTTATAGAATGATGATTAAGCATAAACTCAATGGTATTTCATCAAATAAAGATGAAATTATAGGTGAAATGTCTGCTGGAGGCTTGTCAAGTAAAATCACATATCTAGATCATTTGCGAGAAGAGACTAAAATTAGACTAAAAAATAAACAAAATATATTTTTAATAATCCTAATAATTGTTAATGGAATATTTAAAAATATTCCTAGAATAATTAGCGATTTAAAAAGTTCTTATAATTAAGTTTATTAATGGGCGTACCTAAATGAAAAAGATAGAAATAATATCAGATAAAAATAAAAGATCTTTAAATATTAAGAATTTGTTATCAAAAAAAATTTATTCTAATCAATTTAATAGAAAAAATTTGGTAATCGTAATTGGTGGTGATGGTTTCATGCTTCAAACTTTAAAAAAAAATAAAAGTTCACAAAAAATATTTTATGGAATTAATTCTGGAAATTATGGTTTTTTGATGAACAAATTTTCATTAAAAAATATTCTCAAAAATTTATCTAGAGCAAAAATGATTACAATTTCACCCTTAGAAATGATTGTTAAAAATGATAAAAATATAACTAAAAGATATTTAGCAATAAATGAAGTTTCAATTTTAAGACAAAGTAGGCAGGCCGCATCATTATCTATTAATTGTGGTTCAAAAAATTTAATTAAAAAATTAGTTTCTGATGGAGTTCTTGTTTCTACACCTGCGGGAAGCACAGCTTATAATCTTTCAGTTCATGGACCAATTTTAAGTTTAAATTCAAAAAAATTATCTATTTCTCCAATAAGCCCATTCAGACCACGAAGATGGAAAGGAAAAATAGTTAACGATAAATCAATAATTAATATAAAAAATTTGAACACAATTAAAAGACCTATTAGTGCCGTAGCAGATAACATAGAAGTGAGAAATGCAAAAAATATTTTAGTTAAAACAAATCAAAAAATTAAATTTAATCTTTTGTATAATGCAAACAGAAGTCTAGAAAAAAAAATAAAACTAGAACAAATTAAAAAAGAAACTAGATAAATCTATTTAAACTTATTATTACTTAGTATATATCAAATAATAATTAGTTTAAGGAGATTATCCAAAATGGTAACAAAAATATAATACGAAAAAAATTATTGAAGAATTAATTCAGTCATAAATTTTTAATGTTAACTTTTAACAAAAAATTAACCATCTATCTAATATGCTTTGGATCTCTTTTAATTTCATTTTTTTTAGGTGAAAATTCTTCAGGCGGTGCAAAACTTGACTTTTTTTCCACAAAAAAGTATGTAGAAATGTTTCAAGTAGATACCAACCAAGGCTTCAACATTTTTATTGATGAGGGACAAATCCATTTCCCATTTTTTTATTTTATTGTGGCAAATTTAAATGCTTACTTTGGTGATTTTTTAATTAATATTTTATATCTATTTATATCAACTTCAATTCCTTTTGTTTTCTACAAAACTCTAAAAAAAAAATTTTTAAAAGCAAACAAAGATGATTTGTTTATTTTGTCATTATTGATATTTCTATCACCTTATTTCAGATCCTCTGCTGTTTGGATTACAACTGATAATCTTGCACTTTTATTTATTATTTTATCTATATATTGCTTTGTTTGTTTTGAAAGAAGTTCAGAGATAAAATTAAAGTATGCATTTTACTGTTTTTTTTTTCTTATTTTAGCAAGTTACATAAGACAATATTATTCAATTTTTTTTGTATTTTATTTTTATTTTATCCAACAAAAGATCAAATTGACTCAATGTTTTTATCTAATTTTGTTTAATATTTTTTTTTCAATACCAGCAATAGTATATATTTTTTATTATATGACTAGAGATCGTGATCATGCTGTTTTTGAAAACTTTCTCTCATTTGATTTTATCTTCAATTTTCTTGTTTTTACTTCTTTATTATTATTTTACTGGGTACCTTTTTTAATTCATAAAGATATATTTAATGATTTAAGAGATAAAATTTACTTAAAAAAAAATTTTTTTTTAATCATAATTTTCTTGTTTTTACTGTTATTTATTTTTTATAATATCCCAACTTTAAACCTAGGTGGAGGGATACTTTATAAATTAAGTCAATTGATAGAGCTTAAAATTTTTATATTTTTTTCATTCGCTGGTCTTGTGATCTTCTCAATTTTAAATGATTTAAATATGCGTAATAATCTTTTATACGCAATATTAATTTTCTCTTTCCCTTATAGCTTTGTCTATCAAAAATATTATGATCCTCTAATGATTGTGATATTTTTAAGCTTAATTAATTCAAGTTATATTAATGAATTATTTATAAAAAAAAAATATAATTTTTATTTAGTATTTGGATACTATTTGACCTTTTTAACCGCTTCTAACATTTACTATAATTAATTTTGAGACTTTAAATTATTTGCAATATTTTTTGTTAAAAATTCATAAAATTTATCATATCCAAGTGTATTAAAATGAAGATCATAATCTCTCCAATACTTTCAAAAATAGAGTCTTAACAAAAGAAGAATTTTGAAAAGCCAAAAAAATATTGGACTAATTTAATTGATGGTGCCCCCGCACGGATTCGAACCGCGGACCTATTGATTACAAATCAATTGCTCTACCAGCTGAGCTACAAGGGCTTGAGTGATAATTATTAACTATT
>Ga0209653_1002055_pt1 | contig 15174 bp, 12 predicted proteins | sample SaaInl6LU_22_DNA_FD_184644 | JGI IMG/M metagenome (GOLD analysis project Ga0209653, IMG submission 184644) | Marine microbial communities from expanding oxygen minimum zones in the Saanich Inlet - ESP_116LU_22_DNA (SPAdes) (version 2) | ecosystem: Environmental > Aquatic > Marine > Intertidal... | reverse complement strand
ATAAAATATAAAACCCCTCTTCGGAGGGGTTTTTCTTTATTGATATATTTATAATTATGGAATTCTTTATAAAACAAAACAGTGAGTTACCAATCTTAAAGATGGAGGTTGTAAGAGATGGTCGAACAGATTCTTGGAAATTGTTTGACGCCGATTTAGACAACGCAACAATTCGTTTTTCAATGAAAGAAGAGTCGACTGGTATTCCAAAGATTATTATGAACAATGCGTTTATAACTGAAAAAACACAAGACAACCCTAACGCCCCAATCACATACTACATATATTATAAGTGGTTATTGAGGGACACTAAAAGAAAAGGTCGTTTTTTGGGTGAATTCTCGATAATTAATTCAATGGGTGAACTCATTACCCCAATCAGAGAAAATTTATATATCAATATTATTTAATTATGGGGATACAAGAAAAGAATCAAAACAAATAGTTTGACTTAGATTTATTAATACACTATTATTTGTTTGAATGTTAAGGGAAATCATGCCATTGTGGTGTGAGTAAAATGTCTCAAACGAAAAACAAATATTATGGTATCACAAGAAGTAATCGAACAGTTCCTATTAGGGGAAGACCCTGAAAAGTACATTGTTGCGTTAGAATACGACTATCGCTCAGGAAAAGTATTTAAAGTAATTCAAGACCCGATTCAGGGTAAACAAATAAAATCAGACACATTTATTCCATTTGCTTGGGTTGGTGACCTTCACGGTAAAAAGTTTTATGGTGGGTCTAAAGCGGCACAAAAACAAGCAATGTCAACACATGGTATATTAATTGAAAAGTTAGATACTCATGGTGATGATAGAATGGAAAAAGGTTTAAAATATATGGTTAAGACTACGAAGTCTTACTCCAATTTAGTTAACTTCTTTAAAGGTGGTGGTTTAGACCCATGGGAAAGGGGTAATTCAGAACACATAATGATAATGTCACCTGTTGAACAATATCTCTGTCAAAAGGGAAAGAGGTTATTCAAAGGTTTTGATGAATATGATGAGGTACATAGATTTGTATTCGATATTGAGACCACAGGTCTTTCACCTGAAGATAGTAGTATATTTCTTATTGGTATGAAAGACAATAAAGGGTATGAAAAAGTTATCTCAGCCAATAACGATGAAGAAGAAAGACAACTTATTATTGAGTTTTTTAAGATTGTTAATCAATTAAAACCAACACTAATTGGTGGGTATAACTCGGCATTCTTCGATTTTCCATTTTTAATTCGTAGAGCAGAAATATTAGGATTAGACCCTAAAAAGATAATTAGGACCTTAAATCCCGAAGTTAACTTTAGACAAAAAGATAGTATACTCAAACTTGCAAATGAGATGGAAGATTTTACTCAGATGCAAATGTGGGGTTATAATGTTGTTGATATTGCACATGCAGTACGTAGGGCACAGGCAATTAACTCTGACATTAAGAGTTGGGGACTTAAATATATCACTCAGTTTATCGGTGCCGGTAAAGAAAATCGTGTGTACGTTCAGGGTGATAAGATTGGTAAAACTTATTTCGACAATAAAGATTACTACTTTAACCCAAAAACAGGTGGGTTTAAAGAAGTTGGTTCAAAAGGTACTGAAAACTTGATGGATAAGTTTCCTGGTCACTATGAAAAGGTAACGGGTAAGTATATTGTAGAAAGGTATCTTTATGATGATATTTGGGAGACCATGGTGGTTGATGAGGAGTTTAACCAAGCAAACTTTCTTCTTGCAAAGTTAGTACCAACAACATATGAGAGACTATCAACAATGGGTACAGCAACTTTATGGAAAATGATTATGGCGTCTTGGTCATACAAGCACGGATTAGCAATACCTAAGAAAGGTGAGAAAAGACCATTCACAGGAGGTCTATCGAGACTATTGGCTGTGGGTTACTCTACAAACGTATTAAAACTCGATTACTCCTCTCTATACCCATCTATTCAATTAGTTCATGATGTGTTCCCTAAATGTGATGTTACAGGGGCAATGAAGAGTATGTTAAAGTATTTCCGTGACACTCGTATTAAATATAAGAAATTAGCCGCTGACTATTCAAAGACAGACCCTAAACTTTCTTCACAATACAACCGTAAACAATTACCCATTAAGATTTTTATTAATGCGTTCTTTGGTTCACTATCTGCACCTCATGTATTTCCGTGGGGTGATATGGATATGGGTGAGCAGATAACCTGTACTGGTCGACAATACTTAAGACAGATGATTATGTGGTTCATGGAAAGGGATTATAAACCATTAGTTATGGATACGGATGGTGTTAACTTTTCAGTTCCTGAAGGTAAGGAAAATCATAGTTATGTTGGTATTGGTCTTAATGGTTTAGTTGAAAAAGGTAAAACCTATTATGGTTCGGAAGCGGATGTTGCCGAGTATAACGACCTTTTCATGAGAAATGAAATGGGGTTAGATACTGATGGTCAATGGCCAGCAACTATAAATGTGGCACGTAAGAACTACGCACTATTAACGGATAAGGGGAAAGTTAAACTTACAGGTAATACGATTAAGTCAAAAAAATTACCAACATATGTAGCGGAATTTTTAGATAAAAGTCTTCGTATGTTACTGGACGGTAAGGGTCATGAATTTTTAGATTACTATTATGAATATGTTGAGGTCATATACAACAGAGAAATACCTATTTCTAAAATAGCTAATAAGGCCCGTGTAAAACAAAGTATTGAGGAATACAAAAAACACATTACAAAAAGAACTAAATCTGGTTCATTAATGTCTCGTCAAGCACATATGGAATTGGCAATGAAACACAATTTACCCATCGGTTTAGGTGATACCATATATTACGTAAATAATGGTGAGAGAAAATCACATGGTGACGTACAAAAGAAAAAAGATGAAGTGGTATTAAATTGTTATCATATTGACGAAAAATATATCACAGAAAGTCCTGATATGTTAGGTGAATATAATATCGCACGTTACTTAGCGGCATTTAATAAAAGAATCGAACCACTTTTAGTTGTATTCTCACCAGACATTAGACCCGATATTTTAATTGATGACCCAAAAGATAGACCTGTCTTTACTAAAACACAATCAAAATTAGTTCGTGGTTTCCCTCGTAGAGAAGGTGACCAAGATACTCTTGAAGAAGTTTTAACATTATCAGATACTGAGATTACATTTTGGCAGAAGGTTGGTATTGACCCATACTACATGTATGTTGATGGCACAATGGAACTTGTTGACGGTGATTACATTAAGAAAAATAGCGATATAATGTTAGGTCTTAAAGTTGAGAATGTTAGAAATGAAGAAAAACCTTATATTGCAGAAAAGATAAAAGTAGTTAAAAAGAAGATTGAAACTAATCAACAATCACTATTCAGTTAAGAGTTTTTTAATCCATCAGAAGACATTATATACCATCCTTCACCTATGAAACGTAATTCAACAGACGCACCTCTTTCAGTTTCAATCTGATTATATTCATCATCAATGAGTAAGTCACTTTTGATAATAACATTAGTCATAGATTTAATTGTTATGTGGTCTGTTGTTTTTTCATTTAATGTAACCACACATCTATCGGTGTTTTTAACAATTATTGCAGACTCTCCATTTGTGGTATGACCAGTGTTGGTACATATTATTGCATCTGAAGTTTTTATTTCAACCCCATTTATTATTTTAGTAACGGGGTATGATTTAAATATTCCCATTATATTATATAGATTTGACGAGGAAGCGCTCTATATTGTAGTGATTTGTTTAAACTTTCTGCTTGATTAGCCTTAACTTCCATCATTTTATCAGGACGAAGTCTTTCTAATCTCATTTTTAATTCTTCTTCTAGTTTAGACTTCTCATCTTTAGATTCACTCAATAATGAATCGTATTCTAATTGAACTTCTGAATCAGGTGTTTTTAAATTACCACTAAATTTACCTCTTACTCGACCCAGTGTCTCTTTAACATATGCGGTAAACCATCTACGGACCCATGTTTGTGCGGGTGAATTTAATTCCGCCCAATTTAAATTTTCCATATTAACGTCTGATGGTAATCTAACAATATCAGGATTTTTAGCTAAACAACTTTCTCTATCGTCTGTTTCATAATACCAATACCACACTCTATAGTTGTTGTTAGCCATGTTACCAAAATCAAACTTACCACCAGGAACATTATAAAGATGTATAGCCTTTTTACCCTCAGGTAATGCGGTTATTCTATAAGTTAGTTCTCCACCTATAAGTCTTCTTTTTATGTTAATATCTTGCATTCTAAGTAAGATGTCAAAACCTGGTGAAACAAAGTAATTACCCTGACCACCCATTTGTGAGAAACCGGCACCACCACCTAAACCAATACCTCCAAATCCACCAAATCCACCCATAAATGGGTCAAAGAAAGCTGCATCAAGTTCGGCACGTGTAAACCATAAAAGTTCATTTATTTCCCTACCTGCAGGTATTTCATAAATTTGTTGGTTAGCCTTAAGGTCAAAATAGTCCTTTTTTAATTCAGAATCACCACCCGCTTGTAAACCAACAATTTTAGAATATGCGTAAGTGTACTGTGTTTCCCAATCTAAAGAACGTGTTATTAATGCTTTGGCAACGGACTGAGTATCCTGATTCAAACCATATAGTGATGTCCATTGTGATTCAATTAACCAATCATTTACATATTGTGAGTAATCTTCAATAGATAATTCCAATAATGAATCCATCATTTCATCTTCTATTTCAATACCCCTTAAAGGAGCACCTAAAAGATGACGAATTCGAGTATATAGCTTGGTTCTTTGTGGTTCTAAAATTATTGACATCGTTAACTTTTATTATAAATATCTGGTTTTACCCGTTTATTATTGTTTTATTAAACTATCGACAGGGAAAGTGTATCTACCGTTAACTATTTTTGTATCATTATTTTCAAAAACTAACGTACCTTTAGAGTTATCATGAAAACACATATAGTCGGTTTTATAGGGTTTAACATTACCTGTACCAAATACAGTGACTCTACCTTCACTTTCTTCAGTATTATTAAATGGTTTTATTTGTATTGTTTTAGTTTCGCCATTTATTTCTACTGTCGCATCAATACCTCCAATCATATCATCTTTCCCACCTAGTTCACCTACTTTGAATACTTTTTTAGTGTTAAAGATATCTTTCATATTAACGACTGCCTTTATTTCTCTTTCATCACCAAATTTATTTGTTTTGTCTAATGACGCCATAATACTTTGGAATGTCCCTGATTCTTGATTAAAAATACGATATCTGAATTCAACCATAAGTTTTATCATTCTTTGTACCTCCCTCAACTGTTGTTTATCATTAACACCTACAAAATTTAATGGATTTTGCCCGTAGTGTTTTAATACTGCATTAAGGTCATTAACTAAAATACAAAATGCGGAGTAGTTAGTGTTTAATTTATTAATTACTGAACGACCAGGTTGTTCAAAATCGTATATTCCTGACATTTGTCCTTCTGCGTATTGATTTTTTTCGTAATGAAATTCAGAATAAACTTCTTTAAGTATATCCATAATTGCGTACATAAACTTTTTCTTAACTTGCGGATTTCTGTTAAAGACCATTCTATATGTGTTTACCTGTTGTGGTGAACATCCTTTAGATAAACCCTCACTAATTAAACTCTTCACAACTTTTGATTCGTTAAGTTTACCCTTTTGATGTGAATCAAATTGTCTATTAACAAAAGACCAATTAATAACTGTAAAGAAATTATCAATATATTCGTTTCTTTTATTTTTGTATTTTAAGTAATATGCGTGTTCCCATAAATCTAAACCTAATAATGGTATTCCACCAAATTTAATGGTGTTCATTAACGGATTATCTTGATTAGATGTTGTTACAATTTTAACATCACCACTTTTTGTGAGCACTAACCATACCCATCCTGAACCAAATTGACCTAAAGCTTTGTTTTTAAATGTTTTCTTAAAATTTGAAAATGTTTTAAACTTCTTCTTAATTTTATCTAATACTGGACCATTTGGTTGTTGTTGTTTTGGTGATAACATCTGCCAAAATAACTCATGATTATATGCCCCACCAGCATTATTTTTGATGGTATTACTATATCTTGAAACACCCTTTATTAAAGACTCTAAATCTAAGTCTTTATCTTTAACATTTTCTAACGATTTGTTAAGTTTTCTAATATAACCTTTATAGTGTTGGTTATAATGAACATTCATTGTTTCTTTATCTATGAATCGGTTTAACGACGAATACGAATATGGTAACTTTATTGCAGTTATCATTTTACTACCTTTTTTATTCTCGGTAACGATATCTTTTCTTTCTGATTCCGTAATTTTGTTTTCTATTTCACGGATTTTTTCTTGGCTTTTTTTAAACTCCATAAGTTTGTGTTTTATTTATAAATAACACCATATGGGAAAAATTACTATCTTCTTGTGATAGAGTTTAATATTTCTTCTACAATATTCCCTTTATCTTCATTATCACCCATTACTGTCTCAAATATATTCTTTTTTTGAGACAAAATATCATATATTGCACCTTCAATAGTATTTTCAAAAATTGGGTAAAAGACTGACACATTGGATTTTTGACCATATCTATACGCTCTATCTTCGGCCTGTGAATGGTCCGAAGGTACAAAAGATAAGTCGTTCATGATAACTGCTTCCGCAGCTGTTAGTGTTATACCAACACCCGCAGCCTTAAGATTACCAACAAATACTTTGACCTTGTCGTTTGTTTGAAACTCGTCAACGGAGTGCTGTCGGTTAGGTTTACTCATTCGTCCATCTAAAGTGACGGCCTCTTTACCAAAATGAGTTTTTATTTGATTTAATGTATCTGTAAAGTTTGTAAAAATAATAACTTTTTTTCCTTGTTCTATAATGTTTTGTGCAATTTCTATTGTGTTTCTAACTTTTTCTTCTGCGATGATTTGTCTTACTTTCATCAGCTTTGAGAATTGCACTGTTAATGAGGACGATTCCTCTGAATTATCATACCACTCAAAATATTCACCCATCATTGCCTCGTATTGTTTAGATTTAAGTCTGAGGTAAACAGGTGTTAATATTTTTTCAGGTAAGTCTAAAATATCTTCTTTTAATCTTCTTAGTACGTGTGTTTTCGTTCTATCTCTAAGTTCTAATAGATTTGATGCACCATTAACATTCCACACTCTTCTATTCCCCACACTAAATTGGTAACCCTCACAATATCGAATTGCATATGCCATCCAATTATATGCAACTGGTGAGTCGACCAAGTCCAGTAGGTTGTAATAATTAATTGGTCTTGAGGTCATTGGTGTTCCCGTTAGTAACCATACTTTACCAACCTTTTTACAAATATCATTTGCTATTTTTGTTCTCTGTGCTTGTTTGTTTTGTATGTAATGTGCCTCATCTATTACCACTAAATCAAAACCATAATTAAGGATAACAGATTCTTTTATTTTTTTTAGGTTGTGGAAGTTTTTTAATATGTCGAAGTTTATTATCATAAAATCGGCGGGTTCCCATTTTTTACCCTCTACTATCGATATTGACTTATCCGTGTAGTTTTCAATTTCCCTTTGCCAATTGATTTTTAAAGATGCAGGACATATGATTAATATTTTTTTTGCTCCTGACTCTAATGCCGCCATTACAGTTGCGGTCGTCTTACCAAGACCCATGTCATCAGCTAAAATGTATTTATCGTTACCAACTAGTTTTTCGACGGCAAGTTTCTGATGTTCTAGTGGTGGTCTGTTTGAATATTTAGTGTAGTCAACCTCAACCTTTCTTTCCTTATTTTGTATTACTGCCGCCTTGGGTAACCAAAAATCGTGGAGTTCTTCTGTTTCAAATAATTTTCCATAAATATGAAATGATTTGTCCTTCTCTACCAATATTTTTTCAACATAAATTTGAGTTGGTTTTTTAGAAAGTAATTTTTCTTCTTTCATTTTATTGGCAAAGTATTCATCTAACTCAACCCACTTTCTTGCAACTTTTGGTGTTCGTTTATGAAAATCAATAATATAGTCGGCCTGTGCTCGGGTCATTTTAAAATGCTTTTTTATTTGCATCTTTTTTTTCAACAAAAGTATATAATTGTTGTACCCTTCGTATTCTTCTAAAATACGTGTTGCCCTAATTTCGGGTATCTTTGATACCACTTTATTTTCTTGCATAAACTTAAATACATTTAAATATAATCATTTTATAGATATTTATCAATTGATGAGTCAAAGAAAAGTTCCAATAACACGATTAAATAAATTCTTCGCAGAAGAAGATTTTGATTTAGACATATCTCTCGGCCAAGAATGGTTACACGGGGATATGAACTTTACGTTTGTATTGTATCGTGTTGATAAACAACGAACAAAAAAAGATGATGTTTATGGTGAGGTGGTCTCCGAAGGGGTACAATATCACGCACCTGTGGAACTCAAAGGATATGTTCAGGTTGAAGCACCGACAAATGCGTATATGGGGTCTTCAAGAATTGAACAATTAGAACCTGGTAATCTCAAGGTTGGTATTTATCAGTCTTATTTAGATGAGATGGATGTAGATGTTGAGTTCGGAGACTATATTGGTTATTATGAAAAAGAAGATAGAGTTAGGTATTATTCCGTTGTTGATGACGGACGTATCACCTCGGATAACAGGCACACTTATGGTGGTTATAAACCATATTACCGCAGTATCACTGCGTCGCCGGTATCAAATGATGAATTCAACGGAGTATAATGGCATTACCAAAAAAAATAAAGAAAACGATTAATCTTATACCTAAAAAAACAGGTTTAGATAGAAGGATAGAACTTTTGGAGGATATTCAAAGGGATGGTACTTATTTGCCGAAAGGTATTGGTCACGCGGATTTAGACCGTGGTATGTTGGATTTTGTTAAAAATGATTTAAAAACATTTATGGATGGTAAGGTTATACCTACTGTTGATATTATTATAACAACACAGAATTGGGCACAGTTTACTGAGACTTGGAACTTTCAAGATTTAGATAAGAATGTGAAACCCCCTTTTGTGTCGACAGTTAGACAACCTGAAGTTCCTTATGGTTCTAACCCATCATTACAATATACAATCCCAAATAGAAAACAATTTTATTATGCTAAAGTACCAACTTGGGACGGACAAAGAAAAGGTGTCGATGTCTATAAAATTCCTCAACCTATTCCTGTTGATATTACTTATAATGTTAAACTGTTTGTAAATAGAATGAGGTCGTTGAATGAGTTTAACAAAAACGTTCTTCAAAATTTTGCGTCTCGTCAGGCATATACTAACATTAAAGGACACTATATACCAATTGTATTAAATAACATTTCTGATGAATCTGTTTTAGATATTGATAAAAGAAAATACTACATTCAAAACTACGAGTTTACAATGTTAGGGTTCTTAATGGATGAAGATGAGTTTGAGGTTAGCCCTGGTATATCAAGAGCACTTACAATGTACGAAGTACCATTACTAAATAAATCAAGAAAAGTTGACCCACAACCTGAGAACCCAAATGAGTTTCCTGTTGATTTATTATTTGTAGATGGTAATGACGAATTGAGTGAAATTTTCAGATACACTATAGATTTATATTTAGACAGAACAGAAAACATAAAAACTTGTGATGTTTATATTAATAATGACTATGTCGGTGAACTAAATAAGGACGAAAACAAAGTACAAATTAATACTAATGATTTGGTGAGGTTCGTAGTTACTAAAAACACATCGGGTGAATCAAAGATGTTTACTACAGCAAAATTACTATAATCTACTCTCCGTAGATGTCTTTTGGTTTGGAACATTTTTCCATAATCATCTTTTCCAAAAACTTATACATTTTTAGACCATTTTCTTCACAATAGGTTTTTAATGTAGTGTGAACTTCTGTCGATATTTTAATATTTTTTATCTCTTTCATAAATAAAGGTAGAAAAAAGGCAGAATAAATACTGCCTAATTTATAAATATGTCCCCTCAGTGAAAGTTTTTTGCGTTTTTTCTAAATATTTATAATAAAATAAATTCTAAAAGAAATTAAAAAAACATGGCAAGTTCAAACACAGTCTTCGTTTCACCGGGTGTATATACATCAGAAAGAGATTTGAGTTTCGTAGCACAAAGTGTTGGGGTAACAACTTTAGGTTTAGTAGGGGAGACATTAACAGGTCCCGCATTTGAACCAATTTTTATCACAAACTTTGACGAGTTTCAATCCTACTTCGGGGGAACAAATCCAACTAAATTTGTGAACACACAAATTCCAAAATATGAAGCGGCATATATTGCGAAAGCATATTTACAACAATCAAATCAATTATTTGTAACCAGAGTATTAGGTTTATCAGGTTATGATGCTGGTCCGTCTTGGTCTATAACGACTCAAGCAAACTTAGACCCGGCAACATTATCCACACCTGTAGAAACCACTTGGTCGGTAACATTTACGGGTAGTACAGGTTCAACAGACACTGTTGAATTTACTGGTACTATCCCATCACCAATTAGTGATTACTTTGATGATGACATTACCTTATATAACGGTGATTCAGCAACTATTAAAGGTCAGTTACAAACTTTTGTACTCAATTTAATGTTAGATAATCCGTCATCAGCAACAACCTCTTCTCAATGGGGAGTATTAACAGATTCAGTATATTCTGCGTATACTGGTAATGGTTATACAACAGTGACTAATAACTTAGGTGTTGATGGTTTATACAATTCAGTTGCAGATTATGATGACTCATTAATGGACCCTTGGTATTACGGGTGTTTTGAACCTGGTTCGGGAGATAACTATTCGGGTATGTCATTTAACGCAGTTATGGAACCGGGGACATTTGTAGAAACAAGTCCTGGTCTTGGTATCTTTGCAGGTACGATTAGTGGTACTGTATTAACATACAATGCAACGGCATTCACTGAATATAATGATGTTGTTGTTGCAACACTTCGTTCAAGAGGTGTTAATGACAACTCTGATGGTGGACCCGTTTACAACGTAACAGGGTTAACTGATGTAGTAATGGATTGTTCAGGTTCATACGCTGATGTACAGAAAAATCCTTACTCACCATTTGGAATATCAGGTTTAACGTCGGGTGGTGATGTTTTCACATTTAAAACATCTTTTTCACTATCAGATACAAACTATCTAACTAAAGTTTTTGGTTCTACTAATTTCGGTAAAACAAGTAGTGAGTTCCCATTATTTGTGGAAGAAACATATTACTCATTATTAACACAAGGGTATAGACTTGGTAAAGTTCGTGGACTTAATTGTGAATTAATTAGTTTACCTTCAGCTAGAGAAGATGACGGTAATAATACTTCAATTGGTTGGTATTTAGAACAGTATCAAACACCATCAACACCGTTTGTGGTTTCAGAACTAAGAGGTACTAAAGTAGATAGGTTATTTAGGTTTATCTTAATATCTGATGGTAACGCGGCTAATAATTTAGTAAAAGTATCATTGGCAAATATGTCATTCTCAAATAACACATTTGATATAATCGTTCGTGATTATTTTGATACAGATGCAAATCCGGTAGTTTTAGAAAAATTCACAAACTGTACTATGAGTCCAGGTGAGAATGGTTACGTGGCTAAGAAAGTTGGTACTTCTAACGGTGAGTTTGAACTTAAGTCAAGATTTATAATGTTAGATATGGATGAAGACGCACCTGTAGATGCACTACCATGTGGATTTGAAGGTTATGTGATGAGAGAATACTCAGGGGCAAGGAGTCCTTTTGTTGAATTTAAAACAAAATATAACACACCAGGTGAAGTTATTTATAACCCACCATTCGGTACAACCGCAGGAAGTAGTAACGCTACGAGAAGTTCAGGTGATAAAGTGAGAAAAACTTATTTAGGTATTTCTAATACTGTTGGAATTGACCCAGACTTCTTTAACTATGGTGGTAAACAAAACCCATCTAACTTAGGAACAGCAACTGAAAGTAGTGATTGGTCTTACCTCACAAAAGGTTTCCATATGGATTCAGGAGCAACTGTTGTTACAATTTCTGGTCAATATATTAGTTCAGGTACGTCATCGTTTGATGTCGGTGTCGCGGATTTCACAAGTGAACCAACATCCCAAACTAATCCTTACTATAAATTAAATGCTCGTAAATTCACTTTATTAGCTAAAGGTGGTTTTGACGGATGGGATGTTTACAGAGAATTCCGTTCTAATCAAGACTCGTTTAGATTAGGTGGTACAGGTTACTTATTAGGTTCAACACCTTCACCTACATTCCCAACTGCAACAGGATGGGGACAGTTTAAACAAATTACAGTAGGTGAAGATTCAACTGATTGGGCAAATACTGATTACTACGCTTACTTAATGGGTCAGAAAACTTTTGAAAACCCTGAAGCGGTAAACATTAATATTTTTGCAACACCAGGTATTGATTATTACAACCATTCTAACTTAGTTGAGGATGCGATTGATATGATTGAAACAGACAGAGCAGATTCTATCTACATCTGTACAACACCTGATTACAATATGTTTGTACCTAACACATCGTCATTTGATACGGACTTTATATATCCTGATGAAGCGGTTGACAATTTAGAGGAATCGGATATTGACTCTAACTACACTGCAACTTATTACCCATGGATTTTAACAAGAGATGGTGTAAATAACACACAAGTTTATATTCCACCAACATCTGAGGTTATTAAAAACTTGGCGTTAACGGATAATGTGGCTTTCCCTTGGTTCGCAACAGCGGGTTATACAAGAGGTTTAGTTAATTCTGTTAAAGCACGTAAGAAGTTGACACAAGAAGATAGAGATACACTATACCAAGGTAGATTAAACCCAATTGCAACCTTCTCTGATGTCGGTACCGTAATTTGGGGTAATAAAACTCTACAACTTAGAGAATCTGCACTTGATAGAATTAACGTAAGAAGATTATTGTTACAAGCACGTAAATTGATTTCTGCGGTGGCGGTAAGATTATTATTCGAACAGAATGATGACCAAGTAAGACAAGACTTCTTAGATGCGGTTAATCCAATCTTAGACTCAATTAGAAGAGATAGAGGTCTTATTGACTTCCGTGTGGTTGTAGAAAACACACCTGAAGATTTGGATAATAACACGTTAACGGGTAAGATTTATCTTAAACCAACGAGAGCACTTGAATTCATCGATATTGAATTCTTGATAACACCAACAGGAGCATCTTTCGAAGATATCTAATTCGGTATATTTATATTAATATGGGGACTACATAGTGGTCCCCATTAGCCTTAATTAAACGTTTAAATAAATTAAAGAAATGGAATTTAAAAAGCACATGTTAACAGAACACCTCAATGTGAAAGATAATGGGGTTAAGACTTTTTCAGAAAAACCACAAAATGTAATTATATCTGAAGAGCAACTTGAAAGACTAATCGAAAAATTAAACAACAAGAAATGATATTTCGTAAAATATTAAAAGAGTACATCGAAGAAAAAGAACTCAAAGAGGGTTTTGACGATGTCGGTAACCCTAATTTAAAGTATTATGCTTTTGATTGGGACGACAACATACTTTATATGCCAACACAAATTATTGTGTTGAATGATGAAGGTAAAGAAATTGGTATGTCTACTGAAGATTTTGCAGAATATAGAGGAATATTGGGTAAAGAACCTTTTAACTATAACGGTGAAACAATTGTTGGTTACGCTGAAGACCCGTATAGAAACTTTACCGTAAAGGGTGATTCACAATTTATAGTTGATTCTATGGTTGCTGATGTTGGCCCATCATGGGAAGATTTTGTTGAGGCGGTAAATGGGGGGTCTATATTCTCAATTATCACCGCACGTGGACACACACCCTCAGTATTAAGAGATGCGGTCTATAATATGATTATGACGAACCACAAGGGTATAAGTAAGGAAGAGTTAATATCTAATCTTAAAAGATTTCGTGAATTTACTGGTGAAGAAGAAATGAATAGTGAAGATATGATTGAAAAATACTTAGATATGTTGAAGTTCCACCCTGTGACATATGGTGAAGGTAGTGCTGCGAATCCTGAGGAGGGTAAGATAAAGGCGTTAAGAGGATTTATCTCATATGTAAAAGAAATGTCATCAAAACTTAATCAAAGAGCTTTTTTCAAAAATGATGTAAAAAATAACTTTGTACCAATGATTGGATTTTCAGATGATGACCCAGGAAATATTGATTCTATTAAAGATTTTCTAGATAAAGAATATAAAGATGAAAAACCAGTTAAAACTTATTTAACTAAAGGAGGAGATAAAATAGAAGTATAAAATTTTCTAGATATTTTTATATATTATGGAGAATTAAGATTAAAAGTAAATAGAAAAAATTTTAAGACTTCAACTATTTATAAGTAATAAACTAAAAAACAATTAAAATTAAAATACAATGGCTGATTTATTAATGAAAATGCCGGTACCTTACGAACCAAAAAGAAAGAACAGGTTTATAATGACTTTCGATTCGTCGTTAGGTATCAACTCTTGGTACGTAGAGTCAACTTCACGTCCACAAGTATCAATTAACCCTGTTGAGGTTCCTTTTTTAAATACTTCAACATATGTGGCAGGTAGGTTCACATGGAGTACACTTAATGTGACATTCCGTGACCCAATCGGTCCTTCTGCTTCACAAGCATTAATGGAGTGGGTTCGTTTACACGCAGAATCTGTAACTGGTCGTATGGGATACGCAGCAGGATATAAAAAGAATATCAACTTAGAAATGTTAGACCCAACAGGTGTAGCTGTCGAAAAGTGGATATTACAAGGAACATTCTTAACTGATGTGAACTTTGATTCGTTAGGTTACTCTGACGATGGTATTGCAACTATTACAGCGACATTACGTCCTGATAGATGTGTTTTAGTTTATTAAGAAATACTATTTACGTTAAAATCAGTTCAACTATAATTAAACCATAGAAGGGAAACTTTCTATGGTTTTTTAATTTACAAAATATGGATACATCGGCACAATACGGACAACAAGATTTTAACCTACCACATGACGTGGTTGAGTTACCCTCTAAAGGTAAATTTTATGCAAATGGTAAATCATCAATTAAAGTTGGTTATTTAACTGCT
>Ga0209653_1002047_pt1 | contig 15214 bp, 12 predicted proteins | sample SaaInl6LU_22_DNA_FD_184644 | JGI IMG/M metagenome (GOLD analysis project Ga0209653, IMG submission 184644) | Marine microbial communities from expanding oxygen minimum zones in the Saanich Inlet - ESP_116LU_22_DNA (SPAdes) (version 2) | ecosystem: Environmental > Aquatic > Marine > Intertidal... | reverse complement strand
AAAACGGCTAGGGTATGCGCTTTGCTGTTGTGCAGTAAAACAACATCAATCTGTTTTTCTTTTACCAGACGAACAAGCATTCGTGCTGTCTTGAAACTGTATTCCGACTGATAGTCGAAACCAATAACATTCATTTTTTCATCTAGGGCGCGGTCATATATGGGCGTATTGTTAGCGCACAAAATGAATTGATCCTCAATTTGTGGATTTTCGATATAGGCATCGTAGAGATAAAGAATTTTTTGCTCGTGCCCTCTCCAAACTCCAGAAGCGGTAAATTGTAATAACCTCATTTGACTCCCAATTGAGCTCGCAAAATAATCATTTGATTGGGAAGGAGAGGGCTCGAAGATTAACAATTAAACGAAAACAAGCATGTTTAGTTGTTAATTATCCTTTTTAAGGACTCTTTTTAAAATCATAATTGGGTGAGAAAGCAGAAAGTCACTTCGAAGACATCAATTTTAAAAAGCTATATCTCTTATAAACTGCTTGACTGTGCAAACTGGCTAAAGTTAGTCCAGCCTTGCCATCCAATAGGCCCAGTCTGATGATGTATTGGGTAAGAAATCTAAAGCTCGGTCTCAAGACGAAGTGATACCAATAGGCGCGCTTTCCTTTTGCAAAAAGCGCCTCAGCTTGCAACTGACTGTATTGATCGAGTTTGGCCTTGTATCGCTCTAGATCATGAAATGATAAATGTTTGATGTGATTTTTCAGGCGACCAAAGTCACCCTTACCTTCAACTTCTTCGTGAACCAATTGGCCGTTATATCGACATTTAGATTTTCTGAATAACCGAACAGATTGGTCCGTTTGAAAACCACTAAATCGTATTTTTTGATTCAAAAAATAATAGTCCCTTCTAACGAAATAGCCAATTTTAGTATCTTTTGAGGAGACTAATTCTTGAATTTCTCTAATCAATTTACTATCGATTCGTTCATCTAAGTCAAAAAAAACGACCCAATCGTGTTGTGCTAAACTCAGGGCGTGATTGCGTTGATTGGAGAAATTGTCGAAGGGCCTTTCGACCACTTGAACTCCTAGTGATTTGGCTAATTCAGATGTACCATCTGTACTGCAGGAATCTACAATGATAATCTCATCGGCAAAAGACATTTGTTCCAAATAAACAGGAATGTTTTGAACTTCGTTAAATGTGATGGCCAGTGCGCTAATCATTAGGACGAATCGAGTTCTGAGGGTTAGAAATTTGATCTCTCGGAATGGTCAAAGCACGATTGTAACTTTTAAATGTGAAGTAGTTCAGTTTTTTGCGCATCAGGTATTTTCTCCACAGATTTAAGGGCTTCGGTTGCATATAGGATTTGTCTTTGTGCAAGAAATCAATACTTGCGTCAATGACCCGTTCACTCGATTTTCCGTCTGTATATGGGTGTAGATTGGCCACAAAGTCTTGAATAAGAGCTTTTAAGTCATTTGAAAAGTCTAGGGCTTGGTCTATGCGTTGCTCTAATTCTGATGCTTGTTCGGCGTGACACAAATAGGGATGTTTTATGGTGTGTCGGAAGGTCACCACAGGTTTTATTTGTAAAAGAAATTCTTGTATCGCAGAGGTGGTATCAGCCAGTAATATATCCGATTTTAAAAACAATGGCGCTAAGTCGGTGGTGTTGTAAAATTTATAATGAGACCCATTGAGTGATTGCCACTTGGCTTTAATATCTTCGGGTACTTTTGGATGCAAGACCATTTTGAATTGATACTTACCTGTTTCGGACAATCTTTTAATTTCATTAAAAACATCCTCGTTATAGGCCAAGCTAAGTCTTTTGGTAAAGGTAGAGGCAATCAAAACAACTTTGGATGTTACTTCATCGCGCTTTTTGTGCAGAAAAAGAGGGTCGACCTTGCTCCAGCCTGTTTCTATAACTTCGAAATGACCTTTGCGTTGCGACAGCGCTTTAAAAGGACCTGTTGTATTTGGTCCTTGGGTACAATACAAATCGAAAAATCCTCTAACCCTAAAATGCGCTTCTGAATTGCCTTTTTCGGGTCTTTTATAGGTCAAAAATCCATGGAAAATTTGAACCTTGAGTCCAGGCAGAAAATCGGGAACGTAATCAGTTGATACAAGAAGTATATGAGGATTGTAGCTCATCACCTCTTGAATTGAATTCAATACATTGTCTTTGTCTGCTAAAATTTGTGCGCCATCCGGTTCATCCGAAAACCATTTTACTTGGTAGCCTCTGCTTAAAATTTCTTTCTCCAAAGGATTGCCAATGGGTATGGAATAACTGTAGGATATGTAAAATAAAAACCTATAATTCATAACGCCAGACGTGATAAAAAGTTCGACAATTCATTGTTGAAAAGATAAGGTTTAAACAAATTATATTTTTCTTCGATATGACCTTGTTTTCTAATACGCTCTTGAGACATATAGTCATTAAGATGCACAGCAATATGTTTGTCTTTTTCATTTTGACCATACCAATTCACCTTGTTCAAGTCAGGTGAAAATATGGCAAAACTGGGCACTCCGAGTGCTTTGGCAATGTTAATGGGCCCTCCGTCATTACCAATAACAGCGCTACAGCAATGACTAATACTGATGAGTTGTCGCAGTGATTTTCCGTACACTTTTTTGGCGATTAGCGCCTGGGTCCTCGGAGTGCATTGGTCGTACAGCTGCTCCATATCCGCTTTTTGGGAGGGCGCGTAATTCAATAACAGTTGATAGTTACCCATGCCAGCTACTGCTTCAATAACCTCAACCATATAGGCCATAGGGTATGATTTTGAAGGTTTACTTCCGAAAATACAAATCATGAGTAGGGGACGATTAAAATCAATACCAGATAGGCTTAAATAGGCCTTTGTAGTATTTATTTCATCATCTGTCAAAAATATTTTTGGCAAGATATTTGGGTTGTAGTCTATGCCTAATAGACCTAAAAGTTTCAATCTATTTTCTATCGCCAGACTTGACTGATACTCGGAATTCTTATGTCTTTTGAACGTCTTAGAGTAAAATAATTGGGAGTACCATTTGCGATAAGCAATTGTATTTTTCGATTTGACTAAAACAGACACCAATAGACTGTTGAGTTTTCCGTATACATCGATAACTGCATCGTAAGTATTTGCTCTTAAACTGATGATAAGTTTGACCAAGCCCAGGAATTCATTTGTTTTAGAATCTGGGTAAATAATAACCCGATCAAGCAAGGGGTGGTTTAGGACCGCAGCTCGCGCAGCATCGCAGATTAAATAATGGATTTTAGCATTTGGATATTTCTGCTTGATAAACTCGAAATAGATGGTTGAATAGATGACATCACCAATGAATTTATTTTGAATGATTAAAATTTTTTTCATTTGGCCTGTCTCATTTTTTTATACGGCCACATTAAAATCTCTAAGCGCTTGATTTAAAGAGGTTTTTGTGTCTGTACTTGCTTTTCTTTGACCTATTATAAATGCACAAGGCACTTGGTAATCTCCTGCTGGAAAACTTTTAGTGTAAGAGCCAGGGATGACAACTGATCTTGCTGGAACAACACCTTTTAGAGTTACTGGATCAGAACCTGAAACATCGATAATTTTTGTGGAGCCAGTTAACACAACATTGGCCCCTAAAACAGCTTCCCGCTCCACACGAACTCCTTCTACAATAATACACCGTGAGCCAATAAAAGCGTGATCTTCAACAATGACAGGAGCCGCTTGAAGAGGTTCTAGTACGCCTCCAATTCCTACACCTCCAGAAAGATGGACCCCTTTGCCAATTTGAGCACAGCTACCAACAGTAGCCCAGGTGTCAATCATCGTTCCTTCATCGACATAGGCGCCAATATTTACATAACTGGGCATCAGGATAGTATTATTGGCAATAAAGGCACCGTAACGGGCAACGGCATTGGGTACAACGCGAACACCTTTCTCAGCATAGTTGGTTTTTAAGGGTATTTTATCGTGATACTCGAAAGGACCAACTTCAATGGTTTTCATTTGACTCAAAGGAAAATACAAAACAACCGCTTTTTTCACCCATTCATTAACATGCCAGCCGTCTTCATGAGGTTGAGCGACTCTGAGAATACCATTGTCAAGATCTTTTATTACGGATTCAATGGCGTTCAATGTTTCTGGAAGAGACAGCATGGACCTGTCCTCCCATGCCTTTTCAATAATACTTTTGGTTTGGTTGTCTATCATCATGCAGCAAAGATAAAACATTCCTTTTGTACGGTTAAGTTTTTTAATTTTGCCCAATGCCAAGAATACTCGCCATAGATTATGGTCAAAAAAGATCGGGGATTGCTATTTCGGATCCACTCCGGATCATTGCTTCTGGATTGACTACAGTTGAAACACCAAAACTCATTTCTTTTTTGAGGGACTATTTTTCTCAAGAAGAGGTAAATTTGATCGTTGTGGGGTTACCAAAACAGATGAATAATACTGCTTCGGAAAGCGAGCCAGCTATTCTGAATTTTATAGAAGATTTGAAGCGCAGCTTTTCTGGACTCGAAATAGTCAGGTATGATGAAAGGTTTACATCAAAAATGGCAACCCAAGCTATGATTAGTGGCGGTATGAGAAAGTCAAAACGCAGAGAAAAAGGCATGATTGATAAAATCAGTGCTACCTTAATTCTTCAGGGTTTTATGGATTCTTTGAGATGAGTCTCATCAATACTGACTTCCATTCGTTTAAGTGTTGTATTTTTGTCTTTTTAAAATTATTATGATTTATCCAATCGTTGCAATCGGTGATCCCGTTTTACGTAAAAAATGTCGAGCTATAGACGTCACTTATCCAAAATTAGAAGTGCTAATTCAAGATATGTTTGAAACCATGTACGCTGCGTCTGGTGTTGGTTTAGCGGCACCTCAAGTAGGTCTGGATATCAGGGTTTTTGTTGTCGATGCAGCACCTTTTGCCGAAGATGAGGACTTGACGGACATTGAGCAACAGCTATTGTTCAATCTTAAAAAAGTTTTTATAAATGCCCAAGTAATTGATGAAAGTGGGACCTTTTGGGATTTTAACGAAGGATGTTTGAGCATTCCAAACATTCGAGAGGATGTATCTCGCCAAGATCGGGTGACTATCAAATATCAAGATATTAATTTTCAAGAACATATTGAAACATATGATGGCATAGCGGCTCGGGTCATTCAGCACGAATACGACCATATTGAGGGCGTATTGTTTACAGACAAATTATCTTCCCTGAAAAAACGACTGTTGAGAAAGCGCATCCAACTTATTACTTCGGGTAAGGTGAAGACAGATTATTTAATGCGTTTTCCGCAATAATTTTGGCAAATTGTTAATAGCGTCACTACACAAATACACGAAGGAATTTCGTTACAACTGGAAGTTGGCTAGTCCTGTGATCACAGGGATGCTTGGCCATACCTTAGTCAGTTTTGTCGATAATGTTATGGTGGGTCAAATGGGGACAGCTGAATTGGCTGCTGTTTCTCTTGGAAATAGCTTTTTGTTCATTGCTATGTCTTTAGGTATTGGTTTTTCAACAGCCATTACACCCTTAGTGGCAGAATCGGATGCTGCTGGTTCTTTTGAAAAGGGACAATCTGCGTTAAAACACGGAGTCTTCCTGTGCACATTAATGAGTATCGGTTTGTTCGGTTTAATATTGTTAGGCAAACCATTAATGTCTTTAATGAACCAGCCTACTGAGGTTGTTTCATTGGCTTTGCCCTATCTTGATCTGGTCGCCATTTCTTTAATACCCTTAATCATATTTCAAGCCTTCAAACAGTTCAGTGATGGTATGTCAAAAACTGTATTCCCAATGTATGCGACCATAATCGCAAACGTGGTCAATGTATTTCTCAATTATATGCTGATTTTTGGCAAGTTTGGATTCCCTGAGTTGGGAATTGTAGGGGCTGCCTTGGGCACATTGATTTCACGTGCTGCCATGCTCGTTATTCTGATAGTTTTACTTAAGAGAAATCAAAAAACAGCGCCTTTTCTCGAAGGTCTTAATTTCCGAAATCTCGAAAAGAGAATGTCCAGAAAATTAATAAATCTCGGCTTCCCGAGCGCGCTTCAAATGTTTTTCGAGGTCGCATTATTTACCGCAGCCATCTGGCTCAGTGGTGTTTTAGGTAAAAATGCACAAGCTGCTAATCAAATTGCGCTCAACTTGGCTTCTATGACCTTTATGTTCGCCATGGGGCTTGGGGTAACCGCAATGATTAGGGTTGGCAATCAAAAAGGACTTAGGAACTTTGCAGAACTCAGACGCGTGGCGCAGTCTATATTCTTTATGGGATTGCTTTTTGCAGTGGGCTTCGCTATTATTTTTATGCTCTTTAGATTCTCTTTGCCAAATTTATATGTTAATCTGAACGATTTGGCACAACTGGATGATACCAGGGAGGTGGTGTCATCAGCTGCCGCTCTCCTGCTGCTTGCCGCGATTTTTCAAATATCGGACAGTATTCAAGTTATGGTTTTAGGTGCCCTCAGGGGTATGCAAGATGTCAAGATTCCGACGCTGATTACCTTTGTCTCCTATTGGGTTATAGGATTTCCTGTTTGTTTTTATTTGGGTCAACCAAATATGTTTGGAGGCGCAGGAATATGGACTGGACTTCTTGTAGGTTTGACAACTGCCTCAGTTTTGATGTATCTTCGTTTTCAATATTTGACTAAAAAATGGATTATAAATGAAAGAATTGATTAATACAACTGAGTTGCCTCAGTTTTTACTTGGCGACAATACCGATTTTCCAGATGATATTTTTATCATTCATACCCAATATCCCAGATTTGTCATCAATCTGAAGGACGACAGTGTGGAGTGGATGGAGGAATTCGAAACTTCAGAAAAGAACGAGTTAGAAGCTGCTACCCCAGACTTGATTCAAGCCGCATCAGATTTCTATGATCGTGAAATGAGCAGATACGACAATTAGTCATCATGGATCAAATTATTGCATGGGACCGCGAAATATTTCTATTACTTAATCAGTTAGGTAATAGCAGTTGGGACGGCTTTTGGCTCACGGCCACCAATCGTTTGACTTTTGTCCCTATGTATTTATTACTCCTATTTTTGATGTATCGAAAGATGGGATGGCCAAGATTTTTAATGACCACCGCAACCATTGCCTTAATGATATTATTCACCGATCAAGTCACTAATATTTTCAAATATGGATTCGAACGATTGAGACCTTGTCGAGATCCCGAGTTGGTCCATATTATGCGAGTCGTGGCTGATAGATGCGGTCTGTATGGTTTCTTTTCTGCTCATGCATCCAACTCTATGGCAACAGCTATTTTCCTAGGAATTACGCTGCGCGCCAATTACAAATGGCTTCCTAGCACCTTAATTATTTGGAGCCTTATCGTTGCCTACTCACGAATCTACGTGGGTGTTCATTTTCCGCTTGACATTCTTTGCGGGCTATTGTTTGGTATGCTTTCTGGATGGATATTCTATCAAATTAATAGCAGATTAAACCGCCGCTTCTTTAGTTAGTTTTGGTCTCCGCAGAACAATAGGCATAATGAGCTCGTTGCTGATTGTTACCGCTTTTGGCTCGTTTAGCGGACAATTTGTTGATGTCTTTACGAAGCGCTAGTGCCAATCCCTTAATTTCAGAATCCAAGTCTTTGTCTTTTATTAAAGTATTTAAATGGTCTGCGAAACTTTTTTGAAGACTGCGTCCGAAAACATCAGGACTGCCATTATTGATAAAAATATCCGTGTATAAAGTTCGCAGCAGTTCTTCTGGCGATAATCCACCACCGACTAAGGTATATTCAGCCGAGAGCATTCTATTCAACGTTGATGCAGATATAAGCCTTTTCAAAGCCGACGACTGAATACCAGTAATGCGCTCCAAGTTGCCGCTGTTCTTTATATTGGAAATAATATCAGTATTCAACAGCCATTTGGGTGCTGTCCAAAGTTCACTGTTTAAAAATCGCAAAGCTCTTTGTTGCTCTTCGGCCGGAACGGCGGAATACGTATAGAGTCCTTTTTGATTCGTGTTGTGTAAAGTTTCGTTCACCCCACCCACAATGCTATGAACGTGGTATACATATCTCGAATAAACGCCAACCATTTCATCATAAAGTTCGTTGAGGTCTTCATAATTATCTCCATCTTCCAAAACCCATTGTGCTAGGTTTTGAGCCACAATTCTCAAATTACTTAAACCATAAGAACTGGCTTGAACGGGATCATCTCCTATGTTTTCGGTCTGTGCATCCGGATCAACACCACGACCTCCGTACATGTAAACGGGATCTGTGCTTCTTTCATCTACAAACAATCGGAGCAATTCTTTCTCTTGGGCGACGGTTTGATTGGGAAAATAGCGATATCCGAATTCAATTGCATAGTCGTCGTAGGGTCCCAGTTGACGGACGAATCGGATGTTTTCATCACCGGGCTGTGCAACATAATTATATCGAGCATAGTCCATAATGGTAGTGGCTATACCCATTTTTTGAGTAAAATCTCCTGACCGCAACGAGTCTACTGGATAGGCAGAGCTGGCTTTCATATTATGCGGCAAGCCCAGGGCATGCCCAATTTCATGCGAGATGACGCGTCGCATCATTTCCCCAATTTCCTCTTCTGGGGTGTTTAGTGATCTGGCTTTTGGATTGGCTGCGCCAGTTTCGAGGAGGTATCTGTTGCGATATGATCTCAGGTGATTGTGATACCAAATAATGTCACTTTCAATAATCTCACCAGTTCTTGGGTCAGATACAGATGGTCCAACAGCGTTGCGGGTAGTTGATGCTACGTACCTTACAGTTGAAAAACGGGTGTCTTCTGGACTAAAGTATGGATCTTCCTCGGGAGTAGGAGCCACTTTTGCTTGGATGGCATTTTTAAATCCTGCTTTCTCAAAAGCTGTATTCCAATCTTCAATGCCTCGGATAAAGTATGGTCGCCATTTGATTGGTGTCGCTGGATCCAAATAATAGACTATTGGCTTTTTCGGCTCAACCAATTCACCTCTCGCATAGGCGGCTTCATCGGTAGGCTCTAAACGCCACCGTCTAATCAATTCAACTTCATCTGATTTTAATGCTTCAGAACTGTAATCGATTTGAGATATAGAGAACCAGCCAACACGATGATCTGCGTGGCGCAATTTCATTGGGGTTTCGGGAAGTAAAATGATAGAGTGATTAATTTGAAAGGTCAAACTGCCTGTAGTATTCCCCCTTGGCGCATTGGTTGCTGGAAAAGTCAAAGTGTGCATTATTTCAATGTTTTCGGGAAAACTTCGTGCACTGTCGATTTGACTTCTATTTTTATCGCGTTTACCAATTTTATAATCGTCTTTTAATCGTTTTGGAATAATATTAAATCCAGGAGAATCATCCATAAAATACTCCGTTACATCAACAAGAAATTGATCAGACTCACTATTTATAATATCAAAAGAAGCTAAAATGGGACTAAAATTATTTTCTTCTACACTTAACTTGATGGGGTCATTGTCGTCAGCAATATTAGAATAGGAAATTTGTTTTAAAATAATTTTGTTGCCATTCTTTGAAAAATGAATGACGCTTTCAGCCGTTTTAGAACCGGCATTTGAGTATGCAGAATAATTAGCTGGAATTTGTGCAATTCGTGTAACCATTAATAAATCACGATCTAGAACCTCTTGACGAACAGTCATGAACAACTTGCCGTCCTCCGATAGATAGCTGTCCAAAACCCCTGAGGATAAATTTATGCCTTCAGTGAGTTCAGGGATACTGTCTTTGTCGTTTTGACTATGGCCAGTGCTCAAGGATAGGCCGATGAACAATAGGATGTGAATAGCGTTTCTAAAATGCATGTCTGTTATATTTTATCGGATCAATATCGTGATTTTTTTTTGAACTTCCTCTTTTTAGCTTCTGATAGGCTCAAGGAGGACCTTGTCAATTATTTTTTTGGCTTCATATGTACTATTCGTCCCTAATGATTAGCTTTGTCTTATGAAAATTCTGGTAACTGGAGCTGCAGGGTTTATTGGGTCGCATACGGCCGAGCGTTTAGCTAGAGAAGGCCATCAGGTTGTAGGCGTGGATAACTTCTCTGATTATTACAAGCCAGAATTGAAACACCAAAATGCCAGGGATTTATTGGCTCAGGAGGTACAGGTTATAAATATTGATCTCTGTGATGTTGTGGCAATGTCTCAATTGCCTAACGATTTTAACTACATCTTTCACTTTGCAGCCCAACCAGGCATAGCTCCCCATATTACTTTTGAGGATTACCTCAAGAACAATGTGACAGCTACAAAGACCATTTTAGATTTTGCACAAACCTGTCGAGACCTAAATTTGTTTGTTAATATTGGCACCTCCTCGATCTATGGTCTAGAAGCTGTGAGCTCAGAAACTGCTGCTCCAAAACCTGCCTCCTTTTATGGGGTGACCAAATTAGCAGCAGAACAGTTGGCCCTACAGCTAACTCGTGAAAAGAAAATCAAGGTGTGTTCTTTGAGATTGTATTCTGTCATAGGTCCGCGCGAACGTCCCGAAAAATTATTCACCAAATTGATAGAAGCCGGTCTTAAGAATCAACCATTCCCGTTGTTCGAAGGAAGTCAAAATCATCTCAGAAGCTTCACTTATGTTGGCGATATAGTCGATGGTATAGTCAGTGTAATGGGTAAGGATGATGTGGTCGATGGAGAAGTGATTAATTTAGGTACTGAAAAAGAATATTCGACTCAACAGGGGATAGATGCGGTGGAAGAAATTTTAGGTCTAAACATCCAACTGGATATAAAATCGAAACGCAGAGGTGATCAAGACCGCACTCATGCCGTGATAGACAAGGCAAGACAGTTGTTGGATTACAATCCTCAGACTACGCTGGTTGATGCTGTAAGATCACAAGTTGAATGGTTCAAGTCAACTATGATTCCTTGAGAAGTAGTGTAGCCGCTTCAAATGGGGTGATTTTGTTGTCGGCCATTGCCTGAACGAGTTCATTTAGTCTTTGGTCAACGCCCTCCTTATTAAAAAAGTCCTTCTTTAATCGATCTTCTATGGTTTGAAGGAGCCAATATTTATTCTGCTCTTCCCGATGTGTTTTCCAATAACCATTAATTTTTGTTTGCGACTCGAATGACGTCAAAGTGTGCCAAATATCTTCCATCCCACGGTTTTCTATAGCACTGCAAAGTAATGTAGAAGCTGTCCAGCCAGACTGCTTTTTGGGATAAAGGTGAAGTGCGTTGTCTAGGTCGGCTTTAACACGGTTGGCCTTGGCGATGTTGTCGCCATCTACCTTGTTGATAACAAGTAAATCGGCCATCTCAATAATACCTCTTTTTATACCTTGTAGTTGATCGCCAGCTCCAGTAATTTGGAGGAGTAAGAAAAAATCTACCATACTATGCACCACAGTTTCACTTTGGCCAACACCCACAGTTTCAATAAGGATAGTGTCAAATCCCGCCGCTTCGCATAAAATAATCGACTCTCGTGTTTTTCTTGCGACACCGCCCAAATTATCACCTGAGGCAGAAGGTCGGATAAACACGTTTTGCTCCTTAACTAAGTTTTCCATTCGGGTTTTGTCGCCCAAAATACTTCCTTTACTGATGCTGCTACTGGGGTCTATCGCGAGGACAGCTACTTTTTTCTTCATTTGAAGTAGTGTCTGACCAAAAGATTCAATGAATGTACTTTTTCCAACACCTGGCACTCCAGTAATGCCAATCCTAAAGGAAGGTACACCTTGCGGTAGGCAGTTGCGAATCAACTGTTGCGCCATAACTGTGTGTCCAGCATTTTGACTTTCTACTAAAGTAATACCGCGCCCCAAGGCTGCAATATCGCCTTTGAGGATGCCTTCGGTTATGCTAGCGACGTCGAAATGAGGTCGTGACACAAGGTCGGATTTTTTTTGATAAGACATGGCTGTTATTCGTCTACCAAAACCCACTCTCCAGTTGAAAGCAAGGGTTCAGCCTGCTTGAACTTTAAGGTTTTATTTTCACCGCGGATGACGTGTTTGATAACAACGCGTTCGTTGCGTCCGATTTTTGGTTGCTCACGGACTATGGTTTCAACTGCGCGTTGAGACTGTGTGTTACCTGCTGCGCGATTTTGTGCCGAACGTTCATCCATGTTGGGAATTTCTTCTTTTTTGGTGTTGACTCGCTCGCGCTGTCTGGCCTGCGCTTCCTGTATGTTAGTATTTCCCTCCTGAGGTATTTCTCCTTTAAATAAAAATGAAATAACCTCTTTATTAACCTTTTCCAGCATTTCCTTGAAGAGTTCAAAAGACTCAAATTTGTATATCAATAAAGGATCCTTTTGTTCATGCACTGCCAATTGAACTGATTGCTTGAGTTCGTCCATTTTTCTCAAATGAGTCTTCCAAGCATCGTCAATAATGGCGAGTGATATATTCTTTTCAAAATCGGCAATCAATTGTTTTCCTTTGGTTTGATGGGCCTTCTCCAGGTCGGTAACGACCTGAATTGATTTCAAGCCGTCAGAAAATGGCACGGCGATTCTTTTGAATTGTTGCCGTTGATTTTCGTAAACTTTTTTAATGACAGGGAAGGCCAATTCCGCGCTGCGAATCATTTTATCGGCATACTGCTCATATGCCGATTTATAGATTTTCGAAGTGATTTGCTGAACCGAATATTTATCGAATTCTTCTTCGGTGATACTGGTAGGCATCATGAAATAACGCATCAATTCAAACTCGAAATTTTTATAATCGCTAGCATTTTTATTTACTTCTGCAATGACTTCACAGGTGTCGTATATCATGTTGGCAATATCGACTCTAAGTCTTTCGCCAAAAAGGGCATGATGGCGTCTTTTGTAAACTACTTCTCTTTGAGCATTCATCACGTCGTCGTATTCCAACAAGCGTTTTCTGATACCAAAGTTGTTTTCTTCAACCTTTTTTTGCGCCCGCTCAATAGATTTGGAAATCATGGAGTGTTGAATTACTTCGCCTTCTTGGAGCCCCATACGATCCATCATTTTGGCGATGCGCTCGCTGCCAAAAAGTCTCATTAAATTATCCTCTAAAGACACGTAAAACTGCGAGCTTCCGGGATCACCTTGTCTTCCCGATCGACCACGAAGCTGTCTGTCAACCCTTCTGGAATCATGACGTTCGGTGCCAATTATTGCCAGTCCGCCGTTGGCTTTTACCTCTTCGGACAATTTGATGTCTGTACCACGTCCTGCCATGTTGGTCGCTATCGTTACTTGACCGGGCTTGCCAGCTTCAGCTACAATATCTGCCTCCTTTTTGTGAAGTTTTGCATTCAAGACATTATGAGGAATCTTTCTAATGTCTAACATTTTGCCCAGCAACTCAGAGATTTCAACTGAAGTCGTTCCAATCAGTACGGGGCGTCCAGCACGAGAAAGCGATGTGACTTCCTCAATGACGGCGTTATATTTTTCTCGCTTTGTTTTGTAAACCAAGTCGTGATGATCCTTTCTTGCAATGGGCCGGTTTGTTGGTATTTCAACAACGTCTAATTTATAGATCTCCCAAAATTCACCTGCCTCCGTGACTGCCGTACCTGTCATGCCCGACAGTTTGTTGTACATTCTAAAATAATTTTGCAGTGTTACGGTAGCAAAAGTTTGAGTTGCTGCTTCGATTTTAACGTTTTCTTTGGCTTCAATGGCTTGATGCAGACCATCGCTATAACGACGCCCGTCCATGATACGGCCAGTTTGCTCATCAACAATCATCACTTTATTGTCCATCACAACATACTGGATGTCTTTTTCAAATAAGGCGTAGGCTTTTAACAATTGGTTCAGGGTATGTATGCGTTCTGATTTTATCGAAAAATCTCTAAAAAGAGCATCTTTAAGGTTGGCTTTTTGCTCAGGACTTTCAGAAGATTGATCAATTTGGCCCAATTCAATACCCATTTCAGGCATGATGAAAAAGTTTGGGTCTTCTTTTCCAGACAGAAAATCTACACCTAAATCTGTTAGTTCTACTTGATTGGTTTTTTCATCAATCACATATAATAATTCGGCATCCACCTTGGGCATTTCCCTATTGTTATCCTGCATGTAAAAATTCTCAGTTTTTTGAAGTAGCTGACGCACACCTTCTTCACTCAAAAACTTAATAAGCGCTTTATTTTTTGGAATACCTCTAAATACTTGCAGAAGTTTGAAGCCACCTTCTTTACTGTCCCCATTGGAAATAAGTTTTTTAGCCTCGGCTAATACCGCTGTTAGTTTTTGTCTTTGCTCTTGAACAATATTGTGGACCTTTGGTTTTAACTCATTGAATTCATGTTGATCACCTTTTGGCACTGGTCCAGAGATAATTAATGGTGTTCGTGCATCATCCACTAAAACAGAATCAACCTCATCAACGATGGCATAGTGATGTGGTCTTTGAACCAAATCTTCAGGAGCATGCGCCATATTGTCTCTCAGGTAGTCAAAGCCAAACTCGTTGTTTGTTCCATAAGTGATGTCTGCATTGTATGCGTCTCTTCTGGCTTGAGAATTTGGTTTGTGGTAATCAATACAATCCACACTCAAACCGTGGAATTCAAATAAGGGCGCCATCCAAGCGCTGTCTCGTTTGGCTAGATAATCGTTCACTGTGACTAAGTGTACCCCATTGCCAGCTAATGCGTTCAGATAAACTGGTAGCGTGGCTACTAAGGTTTTTCCTTCCCCAGTTTGCATTTCTGCGATTTTACCTTGATGCATAGCAATACCACCAATAAGTTGGACGTCGTAATGCACCATGTCCCAAACAATAGGTTTACCGGCTGCATCCCATGAATTTTTCCATGTGGCAATATCTCCTTTTAGTTTGACGTAAGATTTTGTTCCAGACAAAATACGGTCATAAGCACTGGCAGAAACTGGGATTTCGGTATGATCGACAAAGCGTTGTGCCGTTTCTTTCATAACAGCATAGGCTTCTGGTAAAATCTCATTCAGACAAACCTCAGAATCTTGGTATTGCGTTTCTTTTAAAAGATCAATTTTTTCGTAGAGCGATTCTCTTTCATCAATATCTTCTGTGGCGTCAATTTGATTTTTTAGCTCATCAATCTGGTCTTGGGATGTTTTTCTGGCCTCAGCAATGCGCTCTTTAAATTCTTGGGTTTTAGCTCTTAAATTATCATTAGACAAGGCCTTAATGTCTTCTTCTAAGGCTTTGATTTGTTCAACTATAGGTGATATAGACTTGACGTCT